>Snoopy_p2__coassemble_414_pt1 | contig 36634 bp, 34 predicted proteins | sample Snoopy_p2__metabat2_low_PE_038 | metagenome-assembled genome bin Snoopy_p2
GGCATATATTATCAACAGGTGGAGTGGCAAAAGAAAAATCATTTGCGCTGGTAGGACCGCAGACAGATAGAATGTTGAAAAATTATCATGTTGATAAAGCCATTGTTTCAGCAAAAGGAATAGATATGGAGGAAGGTTTTGCAGATTCTGATGAATTACATGCAGGTAACAAAAGAACAATGCTGAATTGTGCAACAGAAAAAATTTTGACAATTGACCACTCTAAATTTGATCAGATTGCATTTTGTAAGATAGGTGATTTTTCTATATTAGATACAATAGTAACGGATGAAAAGCCGGCAGATAAATGGCTGGAATTATTTGAAAAAAAGGGGATAAGATGTATTTATCCGGAATAAAGAAATGGAACAAAAAAGATTGCGTTTTGGTAGGCGCAATCTTTTTTTGCTAAAATTTCAGATAGTTTTTAGGAGTTACTCCTTTGTATTTTTTAAATGTTTTAATAAAATAACTCAAGTCATTAAAACCAGAAGAGTACGCTATTTCCGTGATAGAATGATTGGTTGTGAGTAACTGATAACAGGCACGTTCAATTCGATAGTAGTTTAAATAGTCTATAGGGGTGCGGTGAGTCATTTCCTGAAAAAAACGACAAAAATACTTGGGGGACATTCCAACACTGTCAGCAATTTCTTTAAGAGAAAGGGGAAGAGTATAGGATGACTCCATAAATTCCAATGCTTGTTTCAAATGTAAAATTCTTTTATAATCTTTAGAGTTTTTAGAAAGCATTTGATTATAATACTTTTTCTGAAAAATAATTCCGAAGAATTGATAAAAGCAGCCTAAAATAATAAGTTGATAACCTGATTTTTTTGAAGCGGCTGCATCAAACAGAGTCCATATAGTGTTGTGAATATCCGAGTATGATTTTGAGTATACGCTAAATAATGAAATTTTTTGCTGCAGAACTAAATGAATAGGTTTACTTATATCATCAGATTTGTGCATTAACATATTAGAGTCAAAAACAATACACTCATATATACATTCTTTTGGAATACCTGAATGCAGCCTGCCGGCAGGGATAAAAATAACAGAGCCGGAGGTAACAAGGTATTCTTCCTCATCAATTGTAAGTAAAAACTCTCCTTTTAGGATGCGGATAATTTCATACTCAATATGCCAATGGATATTCATAATATATTGGGGATGCTTTGAGGTTACATGATGAAATTCTAAGGGAAAATCAGGAGTACCTCTCTGCCGTGTTTCACGATAATTTATATATTGCATAAAACTCCTTTTAAAATGTGAATATTATTATATTTTTTACTATTATAACACAAGTGGTTTTTTATGGGCAATGCTAGAATAAAGTTATTCAAAAGGTTCTTATCTGTGAAAGGAGGCGTAAAAATGCAGGAAAAAGGTAAGAGTGTTTTAGCATTTGACTTTGGTGGAGGAAGTGGACGGGCCATTTTGGGATCATTGGAAAATGGGAAAATTATTATGAAAGAAGTTCATCGTTTTTCAAATGATTCGGTATTATTAAACGGAACAATGTATTGGGACACCCTAAGGCATTTCTTTGAGATAAAGCAAGGGATTTTAAAGGCAAAGAAGGAAGGAGAATTTTCCAGTATTGGTATTGATACATGGGGTGTTGATTTTGCGTTGTTAGATAAAGAAGGAGAGTTAATACAAAATGCGGTACACTATAGAGATGAAAGAACAGTGGGAATGCAGGAGGAAGTTTTTCGCGAAATATCAAAGGAAAAATTATATAGTTTAACGGGAAATCAATTTGAGAATTTTAATACAATTTTTCAGTTGTATTCGTTAGTAAAAAATGAAAAGTGGGTTTTAGAAAAAGCGGATACACTTTTATTAACACCGGATTTATTTAATTATTTTTTGACAGGAGAGAAAAAGACGGAATATACAATGGCATCAACTACACAACTGTTAGATGCGAAAGAGAAAAAATGGTCGGATGAAATAATAGAAAAATTACATATTCCGAGAAAGATATTAACAGACATTGTATTAAGCGGAACTATAATAGGGAAGTTGAAACCACAAATATGTAATGAGTTGGGAGTGAATTCAGCCGAGGTTGTAGCAATTGCGGGACATGATACGCAGAGTGCGGTTATTGCCGTGCCGACTTTGGAAAAAGATTTTATATTTATTAGTTGTGGTACTTGGAGTTTATTTGGTACGGAAATAGAAGAGCCGCTTATTAATAAAGAAACATTTAGATGTAACATTAGTAATGAGGGCGGATATGGCAAGAAAACAACATTACTGAAAAATATTGCAGGACTTTGGCTTGTACAGGAAAGCAGAAGACAATGGCTGAGAGAAGGAAAGGAATATTCGTTTGGAGAACTTGAGGAAATGGCTTGTCAGACAGAACCTTTTCAAAACTTTATAGATCCGGATAATTTAGAGTTTATTTCGGCGGGAGACATTCCAAAGAGAATAAGGGAATTTTGCAGAAAGACAGGACAAAAAGTACCAAATACGGTTGGAGAAATTGTGTGTTGTATCAATCAGAGTTTAGCATTGAAATATAGATATGTACTGGAGCAGATTGAACTCTGTACGGGAAAACAATATCCGATCATACATATGATAGGAGGAGGAATCCAAAGTAAACTATTGTGCGAAATGACGGCAGGAGCAATCGGTCGGAAAGTGATTGCAGGACCGGTGGAAGCCACGGCATTCGGAAATATAGCAGTTCAACTAATCGCATTAGGAGAGGTAAAAGATATTTGGGAAGCAAGAAGAATCATTTTACAATCAGAAAAAACAGTCGAATATATTCCAAAAAACGAAGAAAAGTGGAATAGTGCTTATAAAAAGTTTAAAACATTTATAAAAGAATAAAGGAGGAAGAAAAATGGCAGAAAGCAGATTGATTGGAGGGTATCCCGTAATTGGAATCAGACCTACGATTGACGGTCGAAGAGGGGCATTAAAAGTTAGGGAAAGTTTGGAAGAACAGACAATGGGAATGGCTAAATTAGCGGCAAAATTATTTGAAGAAAATCTAACGTATTCAAATGGCGAACCGGTAAAAGTTGTCATTGCGGATACTACGATTGGCAGAGTTGCAGAGTCAGCGGCATGCGAAGAAAAATTTAGAAAAGAAGGTGTTGATATTACATTAACCGTTACGCCATGTTGGTGTTATGGTTCAGAAACAATGGATATGAATCCGCAGACAATTAAAGGTGTGTGGGGATTAAATGCAACAGAAAGACCGGGGGCGGTTTATTTGGCTTCGGTGCTTGCCACTCATACGCAAAAAGGGCTTCCGGCATTTGGCATTTATGGACATGATGTTGTGGATGCAGACGATATGGAAATGGGAGAAGATGTTAGAGAAAAATTGCTAAGGTTTGGACGTGCAGCGATTGCAGCGGCATCAATGCGCGGAAAGTCATATCTTCAAATTGGTTCTATATGTATGGGAATTGGCGGTTCAATCATTGATTCTGATTTTATTGAATCTTATTTGGGAATGCGTGTGGAATCAGTAGATGAAGTTGAAATTATCAGGAGAATGACGGAAGAAATTTATGATAAAGAAGAGGTGAAGAAGGCTCTTGATTGGGCAAAAGAAAAATGTACTATAGGATTTGACAAAAATCCGGATGAACTTAAGATGAGTGATAAAGAGAAAGAAGAGCAGTTTGAGTTTGTTGTAAAAATGGCTGTCATCATTAAAGATTTAATGAATGGAAATAAGAATTTGCCTGAAGGCTGTGAAGAAGAGGCGGTTGGTCATAATGCAATTGCAGCGGGATTTCAGGGACAGAGACAATGGACAGATTTTTATCCAAATGGAGATTTTGCAGAGGCTGTTTTGAATAGTTCGTTTGATTGGAACGGAGCGAGAGAGCCATATATTCTTGCAACAGAAAATGATGTGTTAAATGGACTTGGTATGCTTTTTATGAAGTTATTAACAAATAGAGCACAGATTTTTGCGGATGTTAGAACATACTGGAGCAAAGATGCAGTGAAGAGAGTAACAGGCTATGAGATTGAGGGAAAAGCAAAGGAAGCAAATGGATTTATTCACTTGATTAATTCGGGGACAGCCTGTCTTGATGCAAGCGGGGAGTCAGTTGATTCTAATGGCAATCATATAATGAAGAAATGGTATGATGTAACGGATAAAGATCAGGATGCGATGCTAAATGCGACAACATGGAATGCAGCAGATAACGGATATTTTCGCGGTGGTGGATTTTCGTCACGATTTTTAACAAAGGCAGAAATGCCCGTGACAATGATTCGCTTAAATCTTATAAAAGGGCTTGGACCTGTTTTGCAGATTGTGGAAGGCTGGACATTAAATCTTCCGGAAGAGGTATCAGAACAATTATGGAAAAGAACAGATTATACATGGCCGTGTACATGGTTTGTACCAAGATGTACGGGAAAAGGGGCATTTAAAACAGCATATGACGTAATGAATAACTGGGGAGCAAATCACGGAGCAATCTCTTATGGTCATATTGGAGCCGATTTGATTACAATGGCATCTATGCTTAGAATTCCGGTTTCTATGCATAATGTACCGGAAGAAAAGATTTTTAGACCGGCTGCATGGAATGCGTTTGGACAGGATAAAGAAGGACAGGATTACAGGGCCTGTGCAGCATATGGTCCTCTATATAAGTAAGGAAGTATAAAATTGTGCAAAATATATAAAGAAAAACTATATCATATTTACAAAAAAGTCATAATGCACTATACTGATTTTATCAGACAAAAAAACGGAGGTAATTGCATTATGAAGGGAAATGTAATTGTAGGACAATCGGGAGGACCGACAGCAGCAATCAACTCTAGTTTGGCAGGTGTATATCGTACAGCCAAAGACAGAGGTGCAAAAAAAGTGTACGGAATGAGATATGGTATTCAGGGATTATTGGAAGAAAAATATATTGACCTTTCGGAACATATTACAAACGAACTGGATGCTGAAATTTTAAAGAGAACGCCAGCGGCATATTTAGGTTCATGCAGGTATAAACTTCCTGAAATCCACGAAGATATGACGTTGTATGAGAAAATTTTTGAGATTTTAAATCGTTTAGAGATTGAAGCATTTATTTATATCGGTGGAAATGATTCCATGGATACAATTAAAAAACTGTCAGACTATGCTATTATTACAGGTCAGCCGACAAGATTTATCGGTTGCCCGAAAACAATAGACAATGATTTGGCTTTGACAGATCATACGCCGGGATTCGGAAGTGCGGCAAAATATATCGGAACATCTGTCAAGGAAATTATTTGTGATAGTTTTTGTTTGGAATATAATAAAGGTCTTGTGACGATTGTGGAAGTTATGGGACGGAATGCAGGCTGGCTTACGGGGGCGGCAGCATTGGCAAAAGGTGAGGACTGTGCCGGACCGGATTTGATTTATTTGCCGGAACTTACCTTTGATGTAGAGAAATTTATGGACAAAATTAAAGGATTGCTTAAAAAGAAATCTTCAGTAGTTGTTGCTGTTTCAGAGGGAATTAAACTAGAGGACGGACGTTATGTATGCGAATTGGGAGCAAATGTTGATTTTGTTGACGCATTTGGACATAAACAGTTGACAGGAACGGCAAGTTATTTGGCAAACAGAGTGGCAGGAGAAATCGGCTGCAAGACGAGAGCGATTGAATTGAGTACATTACAAAGAGCGGCGTCACATTGTGCGTCAAGAGTGGATATTTTGGAAGCATATCAGGTAGGCGGTGCAGCAGTGAAAGCTGCAGACGAAGGGGATTCAGGCAAAATGGTTGTATTGGAAAGACATTCTGATGATCCTTATCAGTGCGGAACGGCAGTGAAAGATGTTCATAAGATTGCAAATGACGAGAAGATAGTTCCGAGAGAATGGGTAAATAAAGAGGGAACATATGTTACGGATGAATTTGTGACATATGTAAGACCGCTTATTCAGGGAGATGTTGCGCCGGTTATGGTAGACGGGATTCCAAGACATTTGAACAGACCAAGATAGAACGGAGTAATTTTTGTGCAAAAGTCATCTTGCTTTGGAGTGAAAATTAGAGTATAGTTAAAATACTTTTACACAAGTAAAAGTTACTTCAAAATAAAAGGAGAAGCGATTATGCAGAATGTAACATTTAGAGAACCCGTTATAGAAGATGCAAAAGAAATTGTAGATTTTTATAACTATGTAGGAGGAGAAACTTCCTTTTTAAGTTTTGAAAAAGATGAGTATCCTTTAGATGTAGAGGCACAGAAAGAAAGTATAAAGGAAACAAATGAATCGCCGATTAATACAATGCTTTTAGCGATTGTCGACGGAAAAATTGTAGGAATTGGAACAATCAGTTCAAGTCACAAAATTAAATCAAGACATAGCGGAGAATTAGGAATTGTTGTGGCACAGGAATATCAGGGAAAAGGTATCGGTTCAAGCATTATTCAACAGTTGATTGACTGGGCAAAAGGTAATGGAGTTACTACAAGAATTCAGTTAGACACACGTACTGACAATGAGTTAGCAGTGAAGTTGTATCAGAAATTTGGCTTTGAGATAGAAGGATGCTTGAAAAACAGCACATTGTTAGACGGAAAATACTATGACTTATACGTTATGGGAATGATGATAAAATAGTATTTTTTATAGGGAAGTATGGTAGAGGCTATACTTCCTTATTTGTTGCCTGTTTTTTGTGCAAAAAGTCATCTTGCTTTTGGTCGAGAATTGAAGTATAGTAAAGATACATTTCTATTGCAGATAAATTATTCATTCATGTTCATGAAAGTGCATTCCATTATTTAAAATATAAAAAGGAGGGAAAGTGTGTCTGAAAAAGAAGGATACGAGGTCATAAGATTTGTGGAGAGAGGGACGGATTGTTATATTGTATCGGATTATGTGGAAGGGGTTACATTGTATCGCTGGATACAATTACATGAAAAGATTGAAAAGGCTATACTGGGACAATGGCTCAGGGAATTGATTCGACAGTTAAGTTTATTTCAAAAGCAAAAAGGAAATCCCCACTATACGCATTTACATCCGTATAGTATTATCATAACCAAAACAGAAGAGGTTGCATTGCTATATCCGGAAGAAAATATTCCACATTTAAAAGGCAAAATGGCAAAACAGTTTCAATTAGAAAATCCTAATCAGGATGTCGATTTATATTGTCTTGGAAGGACAATTCAATTTATTATGGCACATATAAAATGTGTTCCATATCTGAAAAAAAGAGAAGAAATAAGGCTTCTTACATTCGTAAAAAAATGTCTGAAAAATACCCATAAAAGAGAATTAAAAAAACAGAATAGGATGAAATTAAAATGGATACCGGTTTTATTGGGAATAGTTTTTTTCATAATCAGCATTACTTTTTTACCTAAGAAAGAGGAGAAAAAGTGTGAAAGTGATGTAGATTATTTTGAACTTGGGACGCATTACTTTTTGGAGGAGAAAGATTATGCCAAGAGTAAAGAATATTTTGAAAAGGCAGAGGAACAGAAAAAAGGGGCAGAAGATTATGTAAAGTTATCGGAATTTATGCTAAATCAGTCGGATGATGAAGAGATAAAGAAGAGTTTACAAAGGATAAAGAAAGAGGCAAATAGAAAAGAGGGGATAGATAGAAAACTTATGTTGGCACGAGGTTGTGTATTGGTTGAAACAGAATGGGCGTATGAAATGATTGTGGAGATGCACTTGGACAATCCGGAAGAAGTTTCAGAAGAAAAATTGTCAGAATGGAATGAGTATAAAGCATTGGCATATGAAAAACTTTCTCTGTGGAAAGAAGCAGGAACACAATATCGGATATTAAGTGAGCAGGAGAAAAAGCGAGAGGAAAAGGAGGAAATGTATAGAGAGAAGTTTATGGAAATGGATATGAATTATTTAAAAGAATTATGGAAAGAAGAAAGATTTTCTATAGAGGAAAAACAACGCATTTTACAAAATATATTAAGAGATAATCCACAAATGAAAGAAGAAGAGAATTTTATACGATTTGCACAGGAAAATCATATTCAATTTTAAGGGAGGTTTATATGAGCAGAAGAAAATTAAGTGTTATTATTTTAGTTTTGCTTATTCTGTATGGTTTAAGCGGAATGGCAGCATCGGAAGAGGATACGGAGGAAGTTCGCATTAAGTGTGAAGAACCGAACGGGAAAAATGGGTATTATACGAAGAAGCCGACTGTGATAATTTATCATGGAGGCAGGGAGGTAGTGACACAAATCCGACTTAAACAGGGGGATAATATATTGCTGGAGAAAACGCTGGACAAAGCGGAAAAGGAAATTCATGTGGAACCGGAAATGTTTAAGGAGGGAAAACATCGGTTAGAAGTATGGCAGGAAGATGAAAACGGTGAAGTGATTGAGGAAACAAAAATTGAAAGAGAGTTTTTAATTGATACGATTTTGCCTAAGAAAATAGAAATTCAGTATGAAGGAGGGAATGAGGAGGAAGTATTATATTTCTCAAAAGAAACGGCAGTAAAATTGAAGGCATATGATGAAGGTTCAGGCGTAGAAAATATTTATTATCAGATTGAGAAAGAAGGGGAGAAGAAGCAGACAGTTTCTGAGTTGCAGATAGAGTTACCGAAAGAATTTAAAGGAAGAATCACTGCGTGGGCGGAAGATAAAGCAGGAAATAGGGGAGAAGCGGTAACCTCGAAATATATTGTGTGTGATGTGAGAAAACCGGATATAGAAATACATACAGATTTAGAAGAAGGCAAATGGCATACGAAAAATATAAATGCGGATATTACCGTAAAGGAAGAGGGCATTGCATCGGGAATAGCATCTGTCAGATGTTATTTTAACGGGAAACTAATAAAGGAGATTGAAAAACTTCCGGAGTTTTGTCAGAGTGAACAGATAAAATTGCAAATAAAAGAATGCGGAGAACTGTTAGTTGAGGTTCGGGACTATGCGGGAAATATTTCATGGCAAAAGCAAAAAATTCTTATTGATAAGGAAAAGCCGGAAAGTACCCTTTCGGGAATTTATGCGAATATGATTACAAGTAAAGATGTACGGCTAGGAATTGCGGTGAAAGACAGAAGACAATTAAAGGAAGTAGCTGTAATTTTAAAAAGAAAAAATAATAATGAAGAAAATATTTTTGTAGAGAGGAGAGAAACAAAATTTATCAATAATAGTTGGAAAACGGAACTGAATGTAAGTGAAGACGGTATTTATGTTGTAGAGTTAAGGGCTATAGATATGGCGGGGAATGTAGATAGAAAAGAGGAACAGTTTATTGTTGATAAAACAAATCCGATTATTCGCTATGTAGAGGAATTAAACGGAAAATGGATAAAAAGTTTTGAGTGGAGATATCCATTATCGGAATTTATTTTTGATTTGACAAAGTTTCGATATGAAATACGTTTGGACGGAAAACTTCAGCCACTATTTCTTTCAGAGAGAAAAGAAGGAAAACATATTTTTTATGTGAAAGCGACAGATACTGTAGGAAATGAGGCGATTGCCAGAGCAGAGTTTGTTATAGATAATACAAAACCGAATGTTTTTATTGAAGGTGTAGAGAATGGTGAAACGTATGAGGAGCAAGTAGAGGTAAAAGCAGGAGTAAAAGAAAAGACGGAGAGATTAGAAGAAGTGTGGATAAATGGAGAAAAGCAGAATATAGATGATGAGAGTAATATATTCCGCTTTACATCTGACGAAGTCGGAGAATACCATTTAATTGTGAGGGCAGTTGATTTGGCGGGAAATCAATCAGTGAAGACTGTGAATTTTTCCATTGTAGAAAAGAAAAATATATTAGAAAAGGTATTTATGCAGGAAGAAACAAAGACAAAAGAGAGACAGAAGAGAAATAAAAAGGAAAAAAATCAAACGGTATATGTATGCATTGGTATCGCAGTTATGCTAAGTATAGTGGGAACTTTAGGATATGGCAAAATGAAAAGACCTCATAAAAGGGAGGATGCCGAGTAACCACTTGCATGATCCTCGGCATATATTATGAAAAAGTTTATTCAAAATAGTATAATGTATACTAACTAATTGGTTTGGTTTATCAATGTTTCATTTGATAATATAAGTATATGCGAAAGAAGTGAAGAAAAAGTGTTAAACAAATGAAACTTTTTTGAATGATAAATGAACAAATTGTGAACAACTATTTTCTAAAAGCAAACTGTGGAAGACCATTTTCCATAGGAATTTCCACTTCTCCCTGAATAAGCGGCAAGGCATATTCGATAAATGCAGCGCTTACATCTGAACCGTTTTCCGTAATCCAATGAACAGGAACTCCTTTTTCTTTATTACAAACGGCATTTACATCTGTTGTTGTACATTCCATAACGTATGGATTAGATGAAATTCTCTTGAAAGAAATCATTTTACCCGTTTCTCCTTCAAGGGCAGAATTTACACCGAAAGCCCCTCCGGCGATTGCCTCATCTAAGTCTGTTTTTGAGAGACAGGAGGAAGAGCAACGCTGGCTTACGTTTAATTCGACTGAACGTACTTTAACGCCTAATTTTTCTTTTACTAAGTTTTCTAAATATTTTCCGGAGCCGGTAAGCATTTTATGACCAAAAGTATCTACTCCTACATCATTAGAATATTCACAGATAAATGTACCGTTTTCATCATGGATACCCTCTGATATACATACAATTAAGTTTGAGGTTGTTTCAAGAGAATGTTTTACTTTTTCGATAAATTCGTCCTGATTGAAAGCAACTTCAGGGAGGTAGATGAGTACAGGATTGTCATTTTCAAATTTTCTTGCCAATGCACCGGCAGCAGTGAGCCAGCCGGCGTGACGTCCCATGATTTCTACGATTGTAACGGATTTTTTGTTATCGTATACAGAAGCATCGATAGAAATTTCACGCACAGTTGTTGCTACATATTTTGCGGCACTGGCAAATCCCGGTGTATGATCTGTTTCTACGAGATCATTATCGATTGTTTTTGGAATACCGATAATACGAATATCGCTTTGAATAGAGTCCGCATATCTTGATAATTTACTTACTGTATCCATAGAATCATTTCCTCCGATATAGAAGAAATAACCGATATTTTTGTTATTAAATTTTTCAAAAAGTGCAGGGTATACAGGATCCGTTAAATCTTCAGGTAATTTAAAACGGCATGAGCCAAGATAAGCCCCCGGTGTTGTTTTTAATAATTCAAGTTCACCTGTAGAAGCAAGTGGATTCATTTCCATTATTTCATCGTGAAGAAAACCTTCAATTCCGTTTATCATACCGTATACGGTTTCGATAGAATCTGTTTTCTTTAACGCTTCAGATACAACTCCGTATAAACTTCCGTTAATTACAGCGGTAGGACCGCCGGACTGTCCGACAATTACATTTTTCATTACTAAGTTCCTCCTAGTTTATTTCTCATTCCAAATCATTGGTTTCATTGGTATTAACTATATTAATATAAATGAAAATAGGAGAATTTACAATAATACAGTTGGAAATTCTATGAAAATACATTATACTATATAGTATTGTTATAAATGGGAGGTACGAGATGAAATATCTAACTTTTGCAATCCCGTGCTATAATTCAGCGGAATATATGAGTCATGCGGTTGAGTCTATTTTAATCGGGGGAGAAGATGTTGAGATTTTAATTGTCAATGACGGTTCGCAGGATGAAACGCTGCAGATTGCAAAGCAATACGAAGAAAAATATCCTGATATTGTGAGAGTAATTGATAAGGAGAATGGCGGACACGGTGATGCGGTAAACGCCGGATTGAGAAATGCGACAGGCAAATACTTTAAAGTGGTAGACAGCGATGACTGGGTAGACGAGCAGTCTTTGCGAAAAATTATGGAAACATTGCATAATTGGGAAGAAGAGAAACAGGAAGTGGATATGCTTGTGTCTAATTATGTCTATGAAAAGGTTGGCGTGAAAAATAAAAAGGTAATCCACTATAGAAATGTTTTGCCGGAAAATAGAATTTTTGGCTGGGATGAAGTTGGGCATTTTGGGATTGCACAATATATTCTGATGCACTCGGTTATTTATCGTACAGATCTTCTGAAATTAAATCAGTTGGAATTGCCAAAGCATACATTTTATGTAGATAATATTTACGTTTATTATCCTCTTCCCCATGTGAAGAAAATTTATTATTTAGATGTGAATTTCTATCGTTATTATATAGGAAGAGAAGATCAGTCCGTAAATGAAAAGGTTATGATAGGAAGAATTGATCAGCAGATTTTTGTTACAAAGTCTATGATAGATATGTATTATTTGAGAAGAATAGGCAACAAGAAACTGAGAAATTATATGATAAATTATCTTGCTATTATGATGACGGTATCTTCTATACTATGTATTCGCTCTAAAAAGCAGGAGAATCTGGAAAAGAAAAAAGAACTTTGGAATTATTTAAAGACAAAGGATTACAAAGTATATTGGAAAATCAGATATAGTATTTTAGGACAGACTATTAATTTACCGGGAAAATCGGGAAGAAAAATTTCTTCATTTGTTTATATTGTGGCGAGACAATTAATCGGATTTAATTAGTGTGTATAAAATCAGAAAAGCGGGCATATATATGGCTTGAGAAAAAATGCAGGTTAAAATATATGGACGGGCAAAAATTGGAAAATATGTTAAATTTGGCGTTAGATGCGACAGAGGAAGAAAGGTCGAAATCTCTAGAACTAGATGTGGGGTATAATCCGATTGAAAGAATATGGGATTTAATTGTGAAGTATTCGGGAAATTTGGATAAGGCTAGAGCATTAGGAGGAGAGGTTGTTGAATTGCAAAATGAGTTTGCAATTATTACGATAGCAGAGTCTATGATTGAGCAGTTGGCTCTTCTTCCGGAAATAGAATATATTGAAAAACCGAAGAGATTGTTTTTTCAAGTGGTTAATGGAAGACGGGTATCCTGTATTACTTCAGTACAGAATGCCCGTCCGTTTTTATTTGGAGAGGGAATTCTTGTGGCGGTTATCGATTCGGGAATAACCTATGCAAATGCCGATTTTAGGAAAGAGGACGGAAGTACAAGAATTCGAGTATTATGGGATCAGAGTATTAGTGGAAATCCTCCGGTACATTACAGTATCGGGACAGAATATACGGAGGAACAGATTAATGAGGCTTTACGGCAGGAGAGCAGAAGCGAGCAGTTAAGAATTGTTCCGAGTATAGATGTATCAGGACATGGAACGGCGGTGGCGGGGATTGCTGCAGGAAGTGGAACACAAAGAGGAGTTGCACCGGAGAGTGATTTAATTATCGTAAAACTGGCAAGTCCGAGAAAAGACGGATTTCCAAGAACAACAGAATTGATGCAGGCAATAGATTATGTTGTGAGAAAAGCGATTGAATTTGAGATGCCTGTAGCAATTAATATTAGTTTTGGAAATACTTATGGATCACATGATGGAACAAGTCTTTTGGAACGGTTTATCTCAGATATTTCAAATTATTGGAAAAGTGTTATCTGCATAGGCAGTGGAAATGAGGGGGCAAGTGCGGGGCATACATCGGGAAAGGTGCAGCAGGGAATGGATACGATTGTGCAGTTGGCAATACAGGAAAGGGAGCAGACCATAAATTTGCAACTATGGAAGCAGTATTCAGATGTTATGGAAATTTCTTTGATTTCTCCGTCAGGTGTAAAAGCAGGACCTTTTCAGGAAATTTTGGGTTCACAAAGATTTACAATTGGGGAAACGGAGTTGCTTGTTTATTATGGAGAGCCAAGTCCGTATAGCACAAAACAGGAAATATATATTGATTTTTTGCCGAGGGATACTTATATTACAGCCGGAGTATGGGAAATCGTTTTGACGCCACGGCAGATAGTCACAGGAGAATTTGAAATGTGGCTTCCAAGTGAGAATGTATTAAATAAGGGAACGGCTTTTTTATACCCGTCAGAGAGCAGAACGTTGACGATTCCGTCAACGGCGGATAGGGTTATATCGGTTGGCGCGTATGATGCGCTGACATTTACTTATGCTGATTTTTCGGGAAGGGGAGGAGAAAGAAAACCGGACTTGGTTGCACCGGGCGTGCGGATTTCCGCACCGACAAGAGAGGGAACTTATGAAGAAGTCAGCGGAACATCTTTTGCTACGCCATTTGTGACAGGAGGAGCAGCATTATTGATGGAGTGGGGCGTTGTACGAGGAAATGATTTGTATTTATACGGAGAAAAAGTGAAAGCGTATTTACAGCGTGGGGCAAGACCATTGCCTGCTTTTACAGAATATCCGAATAATCAGGTTGGATATGGGGCGTTGTGTGTGCGAGATAGTTTGCCACTCTAAAAACGTCTTTGATGTGTGTAGAATACATTATAACAGCAATATAAGAGGAGAGAAAATATATGAAGAATAGAGTGATTGAAGTACAAAACATATCAGTTTCAATTTCAGAACAAGAATTGGATGATTATATTTGTATTACAGATATTGCGAAAGCAAAATCGGATGCTGTCAGAGCAGCAGATGTAGTGCGAAATTGGTTAAGAAATCGTGGCACATTAGAGTATTTATCAGTATGGGAACAAATATATAATGTGGAATTTAAAGTGTTCGAATCTGAACACTTTAAAAAGCAAGCGGGATTATTGACATTTACTCCAAGTGTTTCTGAATGGATTGAGAAAACAAATGCAGTTGGTCTTTATGTAAAACGTGGAAGATATGGAGGAACTTATGCTCATAAAGATATTGCTTTTGAGTTTGCGTCTGCAATTAATCCTGTTTTTAAATTATACTTAATCAAAGAATTTCAACGCTTGAAGGAAGAAGAAAATAATTCTAAAAGAACTGAATGGAATGCAAAACGCTTTCTGAGTAAAAACAATTATTTAATTCATACAGATGCAGTAAAAAATTATTTACTTCCGCAGAAAAATTATAAGGAAAATATTCAATGGCTGGCATATGCAGAAGAAGCGGATATATTAAATGTTGCTTTGTTTGGATTTACAGCAAAAGCATGGAGAGAAGTTAATCCTGAACTTGCTAAGAAAAATAATATACGGGATTTTGCAACGATTAATGAACTTACAGTACTCTCCAATTTAGAAACACATAATGCACAGATGATAAGAGCAGGAAAGGATAAAAGAGAGCGATTTGCGATATTAAGAGAAATTGCAGAGTATCAATTAGGTATATTGAATACTGCTGAACAGATAAAATCAATAGAAGAATAAACTGATGAGATACTAAATCCCAAACTCTTCCATAGTCTTCCCACGCCAAATGTGTTATAATAAAAAGCAGTTGTTTCATATTGAACAGAAAAGAAACAGTTGAAAGGAAATGATGAACGTCATGGTAAAAAGTATTAAGAAGCGGGACGGAAGAATTGTTCTGTACGATGAAAGTAAAATAGCGTCAGCCGTTTTGAAGGCGATGGAGGCAGCAGGGGAGGGCGATGCCACAGATGCTGCTCGGGTTGCGAATGATGTGCATATGGAACTGGAAAAACTTCCGGAAGATATGCCGCCTCAAATTGAACAGGTGCAGGACGCCGTGGAGAGAGAACTGATGAAAAACGGATTTGAACGCTCCGCGAAAAAATTTATTCTGTATCGGGCAAAGAGAACGAATATCCGCGAGGCGAATACAAGTCTGATGAAGACGATTGATGAAATCACAAATGTAGATGCCCGTTTAAGCGATATGAAAAGAGATAACGCAAATATTGACGGAAATACGTCTATGGGAAGTATGCTTCAGATTGGAGCGGCGGGGGCAAAAAGTTACAATGCCGCTTATTTACTGACGGAGGAGCAGGCGAAAGCATATTTGAATGGGGACATACATATCCATGATTTTGATTTTTATTCGCTGACGACAACCTGTACACAGATTGATATTGTACGTTTGTTTAAAGGTGGATTTTCAACGGGGCATGGTGTCATTCGTGAACCGCAAAGTATTCAAAGTTATGCGGCGTTGGCGGCGATTGCCATTCAGTCAAATCAGAATGACCAGCACGGCGGACAGAGTATTCCGAATTTTGATTATGGGTTGGCGGAAGGAGTTGCCAAAACATTTGTGAAATTGTATACGGTAAGGTTGACGGAGGCGTTAGAAGATGCGTTAGACTCAGACAACGAATCGGAAGTTGTAAAAGAAATCTTACAGCAGGCGACAGAGGAATTTGGACATAGACCATGTTTGGAGAAAGATGAGGAGGAATTTGATAGGTTTATTGTCGAGGAGATTATCGGACGATGCGGTTTAGATACGCATAGAGCAAAACAAGTTGTGTCAACAACTCGAAGAAGGGCAGTCAGACAGACGGAAAATGAGACATATCAGGCTATGGAGGGATTTGTACATAACTTAAATACAATGCACAGCCGTGCCGGCGCGCAGACACCGTTTTCGTCCATTAATTATGGAACGGATACTTCACCGGAGGGACGTATGGTTATCCGTAACGTTCTTTTGGCAACGGATGCAGGGCTTGGCAATGGGGAAACCTGTATTTTTCCGATACACATTTTCAAGGTAAAAGAGGGCGTAAATTATAATGAAGGCGATCCTAATTATGATTTGTTCCGATTGAGTTGTAAAGTCAGTGCGAAAAGACTTTTTCCAAACTATGTTTTCTTGGACTCGCCGTTTAATTTACAGTATTACAAATCGGGGCATCCTGAAACGGAAGTGGCAACAATGGGTTGTCGTACCCGTGTAATCGGAAATTATTGTCATAAAGATAAAGAAATTTCTTATTCGAGGGGAAATCTTTCGTTTACGTCTATCAATCTTCCGAGAATTGCTATTGAAAGTAACCACGATGAGAAAGTTTTCTATGAGAAATTGGATAAGATGATGGAATTGGTTGCACAGCAGTTGTATGATCGATTTGAAATTCAGGCGAAGAAGCATGTTTACAATTATCCGTTCCTTATGGGACAGGGGGTATGGCTTGATTCGGATAAGTTAGGACCAAATGATGAAGTGCGTGAAGTGTTGAATCATGGAACATTATCCATCGGGTTTATCGGACTTGCGGAAACATTGACGGCGCTTTACGGGCATCATCACGGAGAAAGCGAAGAGATGCAGAAGAAAGGTCTTGAGATTATCGGTCATATGAGAGAGTTTACAGACAGAGAGTCAGAAAGACGTAATTTAAACTATACGTTGCTGGCAACTCCGGCGGAGGGACTTTCAGGACGATTTGTAAAAATGGATAAGAAACGTTACGGTGTTATCAAAAATGTAACGGATCGAGAATATTATACAAATAGTTTTCATATTCCTGTTTGGTATGATATTTCCGCCTATGATAAAATTTATAAGGAAGCGCCATACCATGCACTGACAAATGCAGGGCATATCAGTTATGTGGAATTGGACGGAGATACGGCAAAAAATGTGGAGGCATTTGAAAGTGTTATCCGTTGTATGCACGATGCGGGAATCGGTTATGGAAGTGTAAATCATCCGGTAGACCGTGATCCGGCTTGCGGATATGTGGGGGTAATTGATGATGTCTGCCCACGCTGCGGAAGACGTGAGGGTGAACCGATCAGTGAAGAAAAATTAGAGGAACTTCGTAAATTATATCCGAATATGCCACAGTTTTACGGTTGTGAATAAAGGAGGAAGAAGATATGGAACAGAGAAACAGATTAGGACAAGATGTTGGATTTGAACGTATCAGAAGAATTACCGGATATTTAGTAGGGACAATGGATAAATGGAATGACGCAAAGAAAGCGGAGGAGAAAGACCGCGTAAAACACGGGCTTGGCAGAACAGATGCTTAGACTTGCGGGAATTGCAAATGACAGTATTGTGGACGGACCGGGAATACGGGTAACTATATTCGGGCAGGGATGCCCACATCACTGTCACGGCTGTCAAAATCCGGAAACATGGAATGATGCAGGAGGCACTCTTGTGGAGGAACAGGAACTTGTGCAGATAATAGAGAAAAATCCACTGGCAAAAGGAGTGACTTTTTCAGGAGGAGAACCTTTTGCACAGGCGGAAAGTTTTGGAGTTTTGGCGAAATTATTGAAGGATATAGGATACGAAGTGGCAAGTTATTCAGGATATACCTTTGAAGAATTACTGAACGGTACAAAAGAGCAAAAGGAACTTTTGCGGAAAATAGATGTGCTGATTGACGGAAGATATGAAGAGGATAAGAGAAGTTTAAATCTCATTTATCGTGGCAGCACAAATCAGAGAATTATTGATGTGCCGGAAAGTTTAGCACAGGGAAAGGCTGTTGAAATAACAGGCGGACGCTGGGCAGGAGAATATTTATAGAGGTGTCGCGTGGCGACACCTCATTTTCATATACGGAAGTTATAGAGTCACTAACGTGGGTGTGTGTCCTGTGTAGGAAAGAAATTTGTCCAAAATATCAGAAGTTTTTATTTTTAGGCTGGAAGTATTTACACAAGGATGACAGCCGATATATTCATCTTCCAATAAATCTCTGTCGATAAGTAAAGTCACTTCTTTTTCCGTATCGTTCATCAGACCGAGGACGCTGACCGAACCGGGAGTAATGTCAAGAAATTTTTCCATAAATTCCGCTTCGGCAAAAGAAAGGCGGGAGATGCCAAGTTGCTTAGATAAGTCTTTTGTGAGAAATTTTTTATCTCCGGGCATCAGAAGAAGAAAGAAATTCGTTTTCTGACGATTGCAGAGAAAAAGATTTTTACACATAGTTACCTGTAGTTTTTTATCTATTTTTTCACAGGCTTCCATTGTATCTGCCACTTCGTGATCCATGCGTTCAAAAGGAATTTGTAGTTTTTCAAGCAGTTCATATACCCGCATTTCTTTAAAAAGTCTGTTGTCATCTGCGGGAGCGGTTGTAAATATTTCGTCCATAGTGGAAATCCTCCTTATATATATCTGTTGTCAGTATAGACAATTTCAGGAAAAATGACAAGTTGAAGAGGGAAAATGTTCGTGATAAAATAGGAAGTCAGAAGAAATAAAAGAAGGGGAAGAGATGAGAAAGTTATTAAAATATTTAAAGCATTACAAAAAGGAGAGTATTATAGGACCGCTGTTTAAATTGCTTGAGGCTTGTTTTGAATTGACTGTCCCGATTATTATGGCGAGAATGATTGATGTGGGGATAAAAAATCAAAATATGCCATTTGTGTGGAAAATGGGAGCGGTTTTAGTAGCCTTTGGTGTTCTTGGACTTGTATGTTCACTGACGGCGCAATATTTTGCGGCAAAGGCGGCGGTTGGATTCAGTACAGAGTTGCGGGAAGATTTTTTCAGGCATATCGGAACACTTTCCTATAGGGAATTAGATATGGCGGGCAATGCAACGCTTGTGACGAGAATGACAAGTGATATTAATCAAGTGCAATCGGGAGTAAATCTTGTCCTGCGACTGTTTTTACGTTCGCCGTTTATTGTAGTGGGAGCAATGGCAATGGCATTTACAATCAGTGTAAAATTGGCGCTTATTTTTGTTGTGGCAGTACCGATTTTATCCGTAGTTATTTATGGAATTATGATATGGACAATCCCTCTCTATAGAAAAGTACAGAAAAAATTGGAAAAGATTATGCTGATGACAAGAGAGAACCTTTCAGGTGTCCGTGTTGTCAGGGCGTTTCGTACGCAGGAAAGGGAGAAAGAAGAATTTTGTCAGGAAACAAAAAACTTGATGCATATGCAGACTTTCGTAGGGAAAATATCGGCTCTCTTAAATCCGGTCACATATCTGATTGTAAATGGGGCAACCATTTTAATTGTATGGCTCGGAGGAAAAGAAGTTTATTACGGAAATCTTTCTCAAGGGGAAGTTGTGGCGCTTGTAAACTATATGTCACAGATTTTGCTTGCCCTTGTCGCTTTGGCAAATTTAATTATTACATTTACAAAAGCGCTGGCATCTGCGGAACGCATCAATGAAGTATTTGCCTTGCAATCTTCTATTCAAAGAGGTACGGAAGAAGAGGGTGGAAGCAGTGAGATGCAGATTGAACTGGAAAATGTCAGCATGCTGTATCACGGTGATAAGGAAGCGGTTTTGGAAGATATTACACTTTCCGTAAAAAAAGGAGAAACTGTCGGCATTATCGGAGGAACGGGTTCAGGGAAAACAACGCTTATCAATCTGCTTCCCCGATTTTATGATGTGACTTCGGGAAACGTAAGAATAGACGGAAAAGATGTAAAAGAATACGATTTGGATATTTTACGTGAGAAGTTCGGTATTGTACCACAGAAAGCAGTTTTATTTCACGGAACAATACGTGACAATATGCTGCTTGGAAATGAAAATGCTTCCGATGAGGAGATTTGGGAAGCACTTCGTATAGCACAGGCGGACAGCGTGGTAAAAGAAAAGGAAAAAGAGTTGGATACGGTTATTCAGGAAGGCGGGAAAAATTTATCCGGCGGACAAAAACAGCGTCTGACGATTGCGCGGGCATTGGTGAGAAAACCGGAAATACTTATATTGGATGACAGCACATCGGCGCTTGATTTTGCGACAGATGCAAAACTAAGAAGAGCAATAGCGGAAAATACGAATGCCATGACAGTGTGTATTGTTTCTCAGAGAGTAATGTCCATGATGAAAGCGGATAAAATTTTTGTGCTGGATAAAGGAAAACTTGTGGGCAGCGGAACACACGGGGAATTGCTGAAAACCTGTGAAGTGTATAAAGAAATCTGTTCCTCACAACTTTCTAAAGAGGAGGTGGCTCGTCATGCGTAAACAATATGATACGATTAAGAAAGTAATTCATTTACTGAAGCCATATTTGCCGATTTTAATTTTATCACTTGGATTTGCGGTGGTGACGGTTATCTGTACACTTTATGCGCCGATTCTTATTGGACAGGGTGTGGATTTGATTTTGGCAAAGGGAAAAGTAGATTTTCAAGGCATAAAAGAGATTTTAGTAAAATTAGCGGGAGTAACCATTGTGACGAGTGTGACACAGTGGCTGATGAATTTATGCAATAACAGAATAACTTATCGTGTTGTAAATGATGTGCGAACAGACGCCTTTGCTCATTTACAAAAATTGCCGCTAAAATACATTGACGCGCATCAGTACGGCGAAATAATGAGCAGGGTAATTACCGATGTAGAGCAGTTCTCAGACGGTTTGTTAATGGGATTTTCCCAACTGTTTACCGGAGTGGTAACGATTGTGGGAACACTCATTTTTATGGTGTCTATTCATTTTCAAATTTCACTGATTGTTATTCTCATTACACCGCTTTCTTTCTTTGTAGCCGGTTTTGTGGCAAAGAAAACATATATGATGTTTCAGAAACAATCGGAAGTGCGGGCGGAAATGACATCTCTCACAGATGAAATTGTCGGAAATCAAAAAACGGTTCAGGCGTTCGGCTATCAGGACAGGGCGATGAAGCGGTTTCAGAAAGTCAATGAAGAATTGCGGAATTGCAGTGTAAAGGCGATTTTCTTTTCTTCCATAACAAACCCGACAACCCGTTTTATTAACGGACTTGTCTATGCGGGTGTAGGAATTGCGGGTGCAATTTTTGCCATTCAGGGAAAAATCAGTGTCGGTCAACTATCCAGTTTCTTAAGTTATGCAAATCAATATACAAAGCCGTTTAATGAAATTTCCGGTGTAGTTACGGAATTGCAAAATGCGTTGGCATGTGCAAGACGTGTGTTTGATTTTATGGAGGAGCAGGAAGAAAAAGAGGATGCGGAAACGAAAGAAGTGCTGAAAAAAGCGGACGGAAATGTACAATTAAAAGAAGTTTCTTTTTCGTATAATCCGGAAAAGGAATTGCTGAAAAACTTAAACTTAAATGTATGGGCAGGACAGAAAATTGCCATTGTAGGACCGACAGGATGCGGAAAAACAACATTGATTAATCTGCTTATGCGTTTTTATGAGATAGACAGCGGAGAGATGATTGTCAGTGGGAAAAATGTGCAGGATATGACAAAAGACAGTCTGCGGGCAAATTATGGAATGGTTTTGCAGGAAACATGGTTGAAATCTTGCAGTATTGCCGAAAATATCGCATATGGAAAGCCGGACGCAACGCGGGAAGAAATTGAGCAGGCGGCGAAAAGAGCATTTGCCCATGGATTTATACAGCGTATGGAAAACGGATATGATACTGTTATTGCGGAGGAGGGAGGTAATCTCTCCCAAGGGCAGAAACAGTTAATTTGTATTGCGAGAGTGATGCTTCAACTTCCGTCCATGCTCATTTTAGACGAGGCGACTTCATCTATTGACACAAGAACGGAAGTAAAAGTGCAGAATGCCTTTCAAGAAATGATGAAAGGAAGAACGAGTTTTATTGTGGCACACAGACTGTCAACGATACAGGAGGCAGACTGTATTTTGGTAATGAAAGACGGAAACATTATTGAACAGGGAAAACATGAGGAGTTACTGGGAGAAAACGGTTTTTATGCAAAATTGTATAAAAGTCAGTTTCACTAAAGGATTTGACAGGTAAGGCGGGTAATATAATCTTCTTCATTTTGGAAAGTAAGACTGTCAAATACGCAGTCCTCGTAAAAATATTTTCCGAGAATGAGAGAATTATTTTTGGCAAAACGAAGCATTTTCTTATAAGTCTCCCCCATTGTTTTCCAATGACCTTTGTGGTAGGCAACAAGATAGTCCCCTTCAGGTTTTATCTGACAGGGGATTTTTTGTGGCTTCTCGTCAAATAATTCATAGAAAATCCGATAGTGGTTAAAAATTCCGCTTTGAATATCTTCCGTATCCTGCCGATATCCGATAGGGTCGAGGCTCTTCACATCATTTTCCTCGCAGTAGTTGAATAATTCTCCGATTTTTTCTGCCCAGACTTTCTCATCATCTAATGTAACTTCCGACTGTATCATATATTTTTCAGGTTCATGCAGAATGGAAATGGTATCCATATCCGTTTCTAATAAGGCGTGTATATTTCGGCTCTTCTTTTCTATCCAGTCTTTTATGCGAAACAGTTTTGCTATCTGTTTATCAATGATTGTACTTTCCTTTTGAAAAAGTTCTAAAAGATGTCGGGGACTTCGTGTATTTATGTAGTTGCGGATTTCTTCCAAAGGGGTATCCAGTTCACGCAAAATCTGAATCACGTCAAAAATTTCCAGTTGTTCAAGAGAATAAAACCGATAACCGTTTTCTGCTTTTACTTCGGGAGAAAAAAGATTGATTTTATCGTAGTAAAAGAGAGTATGTTTTGTCACACCTGTTAATTTTGCAAACTCTCCTGTTGTCAAATATCTGTTTAAATTCATATGTACCTCCTATTGACTATAGACCTACTCTATAGTTTATCATAGTAGGCATGATGCGTAAATAGATAAGAAAAAGGGGGATATTGTATGTCAAATTCAATTTCAAAAGAATTCAAATTCTTTTCATTACTTCGCTTTGCGTTTCCGACTATGATTATGATGGTATTTATGTCACTGTACACAATCGTGGATGGAATTTTTATTTCAAGATTGGTGGGAACAGACGCCCTTTCGGCGACAAATATAGTATACCCTGCGATTAGTCTGCTTATAGCCGTGGGGGTTATGCTGGCAACAGGGGGCAGCGCTATTATTGCGAAAAAAATGGGCGAGAAGAAAGAGCAGGAGGCGAGAGAGGATTTTTCCTTTATTGTTCTCACGGGATTTATTATCGGACTTATTTTCATGGTAGTCGGAAATATTTTTATTGATCCGATTGTTCGGCTGCTCGGTTCAACAGATGCGCTTATGGATTATTGTGTAGGATATTTGAGTGTTTGTTTATACTTAGCGCCTGCCTGTATTTTACAGTTGTTGTTTCAGACTTTTTTTGTGACGGCGGGGAAACCGATGCTGGGACTTATTCTCACAATAAGCGGCGGCGTGGCAAATATGGTTTTAGATTATCTTTTTATGGGCGTGTTTCATATGGGAGTGGAAGGAGCGGCGCTTGCCACAGGTGTCGGTCAGTTAATACCGGCACTTATTGGATTTATTTATTTTTTGTTTGTGCGTCATTCTCTTTATCTTGTCAAACCGAAAATACGATGGTCCGTTTTAGCGGAAAGTTCTTTTAACGGTTCATCAGAAATGGTGACGAATCTTTCCGGCGCAATCGTAACATTTTTATATAACATTATGATGTTGAAATTGGTTGGAGAGGCAGGCGTTGCGGCGATTACCATTGTGCTGTACGGACAATTTTTATTTAACGCACTGTACATGGGATTTTCAATGGGAGTAGCGCCTGTTATCAGTTATAACTATGGCAGTGAAAATAATCGGATGCTAAAGAGAATTTTCAAAATATGTATGTTGTTTATTACGGTTTCCTCAGTTATCGTTACGGTATTTGCACTTGTTATGTCGCCGATTATCGTGGAAGTGTTCACTGCGGTTGGGACGGAAACGTATACCCTTGCCAAGACGGGATTTTTCCTGTTTTCACTAAACTTTATTTTTGCGGGGGTTAATATTTTTGCTTCGTCCATGTTTACGGCATTTTCGGACGGAAAGACTTCTGCGATTATTTCGTTTGTCCGCACATTTGTTTTAATTGTTATCAATATACTTATTCTTCCGGCATTGATTGGGGTAAATGGGGTATGGCTTTCCGTACCGTTGGCGGAGTTTATGAGTGTATTTTTGTCAGGATATTTCTTTGTAAAAAAGAAGAAAAAATATAATTATGTGTAGAGGATTTTCTATTGACAAATGAATAAGAAAAGTATATTGTATTAACATACTAATACAAAAGGGAAGGGGAGGGAAAAATGATTGAGATTAAAAACCTTACCAAAGTATTTAAACTAAACAAAAAACAAATGAAAGAATCAAAGACAAAGAGTAATACAAAAGTTGCGGTGGATCATGTAAGTCTGACTGCGAATAAAGGAGAAATTTACGGACTGCTGGGACCAAACGGCGCCGGAAAGACGACTACCCTCAGATGTATTGCTACGATTATAAGGGCGACAAGCGGAGAAATTTATGTTGCCGGACATGAGGTGCAGAAAGAGGCGGAGGCTGTCCGTAACAGTATCGGTTTTCTCACAAGCGATATCAAGTTGGACCCGCAGTTTTCACCGGATTATATGTTTGATTTTTTCGGAAGATTACATAATGTGCCAAAAGATGTGCTGAAGAAGAGAAAGGAAGAGTTATTTTCTTATTTCGGTATTAAGGATTTTGCTCATAAACAGATTAAAGAGTTGTCGACAGGTATGAAACAGAAGGCAGCCATTGCAGTCAGTCTTGTGCATGACCCTGAAATTGTTATTTTTGATGAGCCGACGAATGGATTGGATATTGTCACGGCGAGAAGTGTTACGGACTATTTGAAAAAATTGAGAGATGAGGGAAAACTTGTTATCGTTTCCACACATATTATGTCCGAGGCGGAGAAACTGTGCGACAGAATCGGTGTCATCATTGACGGAAAGAAAGTGGCAGAGGGAACTCTTTCTGAGTTGTTGGAAGAAACGCATACGGAAGATTTGGAAGACGCTTTCTTTGAATTATATAAGGCGAAAAAGGGGGAAGCATAAATGAGTGGAATTAAAGAAATTTTCAAAAAAGAGATTGTACGTGTATTTAAAGACAAAAAAATGGTTTTTTCCGTATTTATTCTTCCGGTTGCCGCAATGCTCGGGGTATTGTATTTAATGGGAAATATTGTAAGTAATATGCAGGACGATATTGATGCGCATCAGGCGAAAGTATATATGCAGAACAGGTCGGCAGGGTTTGAAGCATTTTGTGAAAGTGCAAAATTGGATATGAAAATAGAAGATGCGGAAAAAACGACAGAAAAGGAAATTAAGCAGGAATTAAAAGACGGAAAAGCGGATTTATATATTGTATTTCCGAAAGGTTTTGAGGAGAGCATTCAGAATTACAAAGAGGGGGATAAAGTACCTGAAGTAACTGTTTATCACAATCCTTCGGAGAAATATTCACAGGCAGCGTACAGCAAAATCGGTGTGCAGACACTTGAAGCATACAGACAGACTCTTCTTAATGCGAGAGTCGGGGATATGAGCCGTATCTCCATTTTCACGGTAAACGCCGATACAAAAGAAACGATTATTCAGGACGATAACAAAGCAGGAGGAAAAGCACTTGGAACTTTACTTCCATATTTATTGACTCTTCTTTTATTTGCCGGTGCAATGTCAATCGGAACAGATATGATTGCAGGAGAAAAAGAGAGAGGAACAATGGCGAGCCTTTTAGTTACTCCGATTAAGAGAAGTTCGATTATTTTCGGAAAAGTGTTTGCGCTTATGGTTGTTTCGGGAATATCCGCAATCGTTTCCGTTGTGGGAATGGTTGTAAGTATGCCGCTTATTCAGGAACAGATGATGGACGGAGCGGCACAGGGAATGAACATGAAATGGAGTACGCAGCAGGTTATTATGCTGGCGATATTGATTATCGCGCTGTCATTTTTGTATGCAACCATTATCGCTCTTGTTTCCGTATTTGCAAAAACAATCAAGGAGGCGAACTCATTTGTCATGCCGGTGTACATGATTGTCCTTGTAGTCGGATTATTGACAATGTACACAACAAAAAAACCTCCGATGTCAGCTTACTTTATTCCGTTTTATAACAGCGCCATTACACTGCAGGGAATATTAACGCAGGAAGTGACAATGGTACAGTATGGAATTACTTTAGCCATTACATTGGGGGCAGGATTTGTTCTGACAGGTGTAATTGCAAAAGCATTTGAAAGTGAAAAAGTAATGTCAGCATAAGATTTATAAAATGCCGCATATACTACTAATAATATCAGCAGGATAGGATGGTAGTGTATGCGGCTTTGTGAATTGCGGCAAAAAGAAGTCATTAATTCGTGTAACTGTAAAAGGCTTGGCTGTGTGGTTGATTTGGAAGTGAATTTATGCACCGGCAATGTGGAGGCAATTATTCTACTAGGACCCGGAAAAATATGCGGTTTTCTCGGCAGTGATACGGAATATGTTATTCCTATTGAGTGTATTAAGAAAATAGGAGAAGATATTATTTTAGTGGAGATAAAAGAAGAAAAATTTCTAAAAAACTGTAAATATTGACAAGTTTCAGGGGAACTTATATACTAAAGAAAATAAGTGAAAAGAGGGAAAAAACATGAAATGCCCATATTGTAATCACGCGGATACAAGAGTAATTGATTCCAGACCGGCGGAGGACGGCACTTCCATTCGAAGAAGACGTTCCTGTGACGAATGTGGCAAACGCTTTACCACATATGAAAAGGTTGAAACTATTCCGCTTATCATAATTAAAAAAGATAATAACAGAGAGCAGTATAACCGCTCTAAAATAGAAGCCGGAGTTCTTCGTGCCTGCTATAAACGTCCGGTGTCGGCAGAGGAAATACAGAAAACGATTGATGCTGTCGAAACGGAGATTTTCAAACGTGAGGAGAAAGAGATTTCGAGTAACATTATCGGAGAGATTGTTATGGAGAAATTGAAAAAATTAGATGCGGTTGCCTATGTGCGATTTGCATCGGTATATCGGGAATTTAAGGATGTAAATACGTTTATGGCTGAGTTAAAGAAAATATTGGATAAATAAAAAAAGCGGAGTTCCGCTTTTTTTTATTGCAATTTTTCCAGTATTGTATTGATGATTTCATTCGCTACATCGTCTTTTGACATCACATCGAGGGAACGTTCATCATCTTTTGTGATAAGGGTGACAATATTTGTATCTGTTCCAAAGCCTGCGCCGTTTTGTTTTAAGTTGTTGGCAACAATCATATCTGCATTTTTCTTTTCCAGTTTTTGTCTGGAATTTTCCAGCATATTTTCCGTTTCCATAGAGAAACCGCATAAAAACTGATTTTCTTTTTTGTGTTGTCCTAAATATTGGAGAATATCGTCCGTCCGTTCCAGCGGAATGGAAAGTTCGCCGTCTGTTTTTTTTATTTTTTCTTCTGAAACAATAGTCGGACGGTAATCGGCAACCGCCGCAGATTTAATGATAATATCCTGTGCTTCGGCATGTTCGCATACTGCGTCAAACATATCTTTTGCGGATACGACAGGGACAACGTGAACGAACGGCGGTGGGGCGATGCTTGTTGGTCCGGTGACAAGAGTTACCTTTGCTCCCCGCAACATACAGTTTCGGGCGAGGGCATACCCCATTTTTCCGGTAGAGTGGTTTGTAATGTACCGTACCGGATCAATCGCTTCACGGGTTGGTCCGGCAGTAATAAGAACACGCTTACCGTCCATATCTTTTTCAAATGCGATTTCCTTTAAAATATATTGTAACAATACTTCAGGGGAAGGCATTTTTCCTTTTCCGATATCTTCACAGGCGAGAAAACCCGTATCTGCCTCGATAATTTCAAATCCATAGTGCTGTAACTTTTTCAGATTATCCTGCACAATCGGATTGCAGTACATATTTGTGTTCATTGCAGGAGAAACAATTTTTTTACATTTGCAGGCGAGAACGGTTGTGGTGAGCATATCGTCCGCAATGCCGTTTGCCATTTTGCCGATAACGTTGGCGGTGGCAGGGGCAATAAGAACAACGTCGGCACGTTTTGCAATGGAAACGTGTTCCACTTTGTGCTGGAAGTTGCGGTCAAATGTATCAATCAGACATTTATTTTTTGTCAGTGTTTCAAAGGCAATCGGGTGGATAAAATTTGTTGCGTTTTCCGTCATAATTACCTGCACATCGCAGTGCAGTTTGACAAGCATACTTGCTAAGTTTGCGATTTTATATGCGGCAATTCCGCCCGTTACGCCGAGAACAACGGTTTTTCCTTTTAACATAATTTACCTCCGTAGTTTTTTCTATGTACGATTGTAGCATAATTTTAAAATGAACGCCAATGCTTTCAAGGGAAAATGAAAAACAAATATTGCGGCAAGTAAGCCGGCGTGCTATAATTACGCGGTATTGTATTGTATCTCGAAAAGAGAATAATAACAAGGAGGATAAAAAATGAATAACACAAGAACTGGCAGTAAGCCAAACACACAGGTAAAAGGAATGGTTCAGGTTGCACTTTTCGCGGCACTGATTATCATTATGGCTTTTACCCCATTTCTAGGGTATATCCCGCTCGGATTTACGAGAGCGACGATTATTCACATACCCGTCATTATAGGTGCTATAGTACTCGGAGCAAGAAAAGGAGCGATTTTGGGATTTGTATTCGGACTGACAAGTCTGATTAATAATACGATGAATCCGACAGCAACTTCTTTTGTATTCTCACCATTTTATTCATTGGGAGAAATTCACGGAGGACTTGGAAGCATTATTATCTGTTTTGTACCAAGAATTTTAGTCGGAGTCATTCCATATTATGTATATCAGTTTATGACAAAGATAACAAAAAAATGGAAATCGTCCATGGTTTTTTCACTGGGAGTTTCGGGAGTTATAGGTTCGCTGACAAATACTCTTCTCGTGATGAATCTTATTTTTGTCTTTTTTAAAGATGCCTACGCAATGGCAAATGATGTGGCGTCAAATACAGTATATGGATTTATTTTGTCTATTATCGGAATAAACGGAGTGCCGGAGGCGATTGTCGCGGGAGTGATTGTTGCCTTTGTAGGAAGGGTACTGTTGAAATCAAGAAGTGTGATAAGTTAAGGAGAAGAAAATGATTTTAGCAATAGATATAGGAAATACAAATATCGTAATCGGTTGTTGCGATAAAGAAAAGATTTACTTTGTAGAGCGTTTATCTACAAATAATACGAAAACAGAGTTGGAGTATGCTATTAGTTTTAAAAATGTTCTGGAATTGTATCAGATTGATCCGAAGGAAATTGATGGGGGAATTATTTCCTCCGTTGTTCCTCCGATAACAAATATTGTTCGCGCCTCGGCGGAGAAAGTGCTTGGAAAATCAGTGAAGATTGTAGGTCCGGGAGTAAAAACCGGATTAAACATTTTAATGGATAACCCTGCACAGGTAGGAAGCGACCGAATTGTAAATGCGGTGGCGGCAATCAATGAGTATACAGCCCCTCTTATTATTATTGATATGGGGACGGCGACAACGTTTTGTGTTGTAGATGAGAAGAAAAATTATATCGGCGGTATGATTTTACCGGGGGTAGGCATTTCATTAGATGCGCTTACATCGGGGACTTCCCAACTATCCCGCATCAGTATCGAAGCGCCGAAAAAAATTATAGGGAAAAATACGATTGATTGTATGAAGAGTGGAATTATCAATGGGAATGCTGCTTGTATTGACGGTATGATTTCCCGCATCAACAGAGAACTGGGGCAGGAGGCAACCGTAATTGCTACAGGCGGTTTGGCAAAGAAAATTGTTCCCCATTGTGAAAAGGAAATTTTGATTGACGATGAACTTTTATTGAAAGGGCTTCGTCTAATCTATGAGAAAAATAAGTAGTGATATACCATGAGAAATTATAAAATGATTATCGCCTATGACGGCACGAAATATCAGGGGTGGCAGAGACAGTCAACTACGCCCCTGACAATTCAGGGCATTATAGAAAAGACAATAGGGGAAGTGGTCGGTTATCCTGTGGAAATAGACGGTTCGGGAAGAACGGACGGCGGTGTTCACGCAGGCGGTCAGGTGGCAAATGTAAAACTTTCCGGTAAAGTAGATGAAACCGAATTGCAAAAGAAGTTAAACGAAAAACTGCCGGAGGATATTCGGATTTGCCATGCGGAACTTGTGCCAAACCGTTTTCACAGCCGTTTGGATGCGGTGGCAAAAACATATGAATATGTTGTTGATACAGGAGAAAAGCCGAGTGTATTTACAAGAAAATATTGCTATCACTATACAAAACCGCTGGATATAGAGAAAATGAAAAGGGCGGCGGCTCTTCTTATCGGGCGTCATGATTTTTCGGCATTTACAGATAAGAAAGATGAGAAGTCAAAGGTTCGTGAATTGTATAACGTAAATATAGAAAAACAGGGGCAGAAGATATATTTTTCTTTCTATGGAAATGGATTTATGTATCATCAGGTGCGTATTTTCACAGGGACGCTGCTGGAAGCGGGAACAGGCGAGAAAAGTGTGGAAAGCGTAGGAGAAGCATTGAAAAGCAAAGAGAGGGCAAAAGCGGGATTTTTAGCGCCTGCGTTTGCTCTTACATTGAAAAAGGTAGAATATTAATTAAGGAGGAGTGAAGATGAAGTTAATTTCATGGAATGTAAACGGCATCCGTGCCTGTGTACAGAAAGGTTTTTTAGAGTTTTTTCAGCAGGCGGATGCAGATATATTTTGTATACAGGAAAGTAAAATGCAGGAAGGGCAGCTGCAGTTAGATTTAGAAGGGTATCATCAGTATTGGAATTATGCGGAGAAAAAAGGGTATTCGGGAACGGCGATTTTTACAAAAGAAGAGCCGATTTCAGTTGCATACGGCATGGGAATTGAAGAGCATGATAAAGAGGGAAGAGTAATTACGCTGGAATTTCCGGAGTTTTATTTTGTGACTGTGTACACACCAAATTCCCAAAGTGAGTTAGCTAGGTTAGACTATCGTATGCAGTGGGAAACGGATTTTTTAGCGTATTTGAAGAAACTGGAGGAGAAAAAACCGATTATTTTCTGCGGCGATTTAAATGTTGCCCACAGAGAAATTGATTTGAAAAATCCGAAAACAAATCGGAAAAATGCAGGATTTACCGATGAAGAAAGGGAAAAATTCGGGGAACTTTTAGACGCTGGATTTATCGACACATTCCGCTATTTTTATCCTGATGCGGAGGGAATGTATTCTTGGTGGTCATATCGCTTTAAAGCACGTGAAAAGAACGCAGGGTGGAGAATTGATTATTTCTGCGTGTCGGAATGTTTGAAAGACAGACTTGCGGACGCGAAAATTTTAACGGACGTATTCGGTTCTGACCATTGTCCTGTTGAGTTGGATTTAAAATAGGAGGCGGTGTCGATATGAGAATAAATGCAAAAGATACGGTTGCCATTGTGGTGGATTATCAGGAAAGACTGATGCCGGTTATGTACGAGAAAGAAGAATTGCTGAAAAATACGGCAATTCTTTTGAACGGTTTAAAAGAACTGGATATACCGATTGTCGTTACCCAGCAGTACACAAAAGGACTTGGACCTACTGTAAAGGAAATCGAAGAAGCGTTGGGAGAATACGAACCGTTAGAGAAAATTGCGTTTAGTTCCTTTGATACGGTAAAAGAAAAAATACAAGGGAAAAAATTTGTGATTGTATGTGGAATTGAGGCACATATTTGCGTATTGCAGACGCTGATTGATTTGAAAGAGAACGGATATATTCCGGTTTTGGTGGAGGACTGCCTTTCCTCCCGCACACTGCATAATAAACAAATAGCACTTGAGCGGGCAAAACAGGAGGGCGTCATTTTAACGACATATGAATCTATTCTGTTTGAACTTTTGGAAAAGGCGGGAACAGATACATTTAAGAAAATACAGGCATTGATTAAATAGGTGAAAGCATTTTGGCTCTCACCTATTTTGCGTATTACCAGCCCCCGTCCAAACCGATAATCTGGCCTGTCATATAATTATGCCCCGTAGCAATGTCAAATGTAAGACTTGCCACTTCTTCGGGAAGACCAAATCTCCCCGCAGGAATTTCCTCCTCCAAAGCAATCCGTTCTTCTTCGCTGAGTTGTTGATTCATGATCGTGTCGATTGCACCGCAGGCAATGGCATTGACCTGTATATTGCTTGGGGCAAGTTCTTTTGCAAGTGCTTTTGTAAATCCGTGTAGTCCCGATTTGGCAGCGGAATAAGCGACTTCACAGGATGCTCCTACGCTTCCCCAAATGGAAGAAATCTGTATGATTTTTCCGGATTTTTGAGAAACCATGTGAGGAATAGCCTCCTTTGCACAGTAAAAGGCGGAAGAGAGATTGGTTTGCAGAAGCGTATTCCATTCGGCTGTTGTCATATCTGTGAGAAGACCGATGTAAGAAATACCTGCATTGTTAATTAGAATATCAATGCCGTCACAGTGTTGCCTTATCTTTGCAAACATTTTTGTAACGTCATCAGAGTTTCCGACATCTCCGACAACGGGATAACATTCGCCATTGTCCATGTTATCAATTTCTGCTTTTACCTTTTCCAAATCCGAAACGGAACGTGTACAGTTTATAAAGACACGAAATCCCTTCTCGGCAAAGAGAAGTGCGATGGCTTTTCCGATTCCCCGTGACGCTCCGGTAATCAGTACATTTTTTTTGTTCATAGATTTATTTCCTCCGTATAGTATCTGTGGATATTATATATGAAAAAAAGGAAGAATGAAAGGAAAATCCTTTTTACTGTCAAGGAAAAGTGGTATGATAAATTTATAACTGCACAACGGAAAAAGAAAGGAAAATGTCTATGGTAGAAAAAGCAATCCAATTTGCAACAAAGGCACACAAAGGTCAATTTAGAAAAGGAACGGACAGACCATATATTGTACACCCGCTTGAAGTTGGGAAGATTTTATCGGAGATGACGGATGATGAAGAGGTGATTGCAGCAGGGATTTTGCACGATACGATAGAGGACTGCAAGGAAGTGACGGAGGAGATATTACGGCAGGAATTTGGCGAGAGGATTACGGAGTTAGTTTTGCACGAAAGTGAAGATAAGACGAAAAGTTGGAGAGAGAGAAAGAGTGCGACGATTGAACGGCTGAAAACGGCATCACCGGAGGTGCAGTATATCGGTTTGGCGGACAAGTTATCGAATATGCGGGATATTGACAGGGACTATCCTATATATAAGGAAGAATTGTGGAATAGGTTTCGTATGAAAGATAAACAGATAATCGGCTGGTATTATAAGGAAATGAAAAAATCTCTTCACAATTTGCAGGGACTGCCCGCTTATGAGGAATATTGCAGGCTGGTGGAGAAAAATTTTGGGTAATCAATGATTGGGTTGATTATCTTTTCGTCTTGCGATAAAATGGTAATGTTAATTTAAGGCAGAGGAGAAAACTTCAGATGAGAAAAAGAATATTGATGATTGGAACAGGGGGAACGATTGCGTCCAAAAAGACGGAAAACGGATTGAAACCGGGATTATCCTCAGAAGATATTTTATCTTACATTCCTCAGGTAGAGCAGGTTTGTGAGGTTAGGACAATGCAGGTTTGTAATATAGACAGTACGAATGTAACTCCTGAACATTGGACAATCTTGTCTAAGACGATAGAGGAACAGTATGATAAATATGACGGCTTTGTTATCTGTCACGGAACAGATACGCTGGCGTATACGGCATCAGCACTTTCTTATATGATTCAGCATTCGAGAAAACCGATTGTCATTACGGGGGCGCAAAAGCCGATTAATATGGATGTGACGGACGCTAAGACAAATCTGCTGGACAGTTTTATTTATGCGGCGGACGATGAGTCACAGGATGTCAATATTGTTTTTGACGGAAAGGTGATTGTGGGAACGAGGGCGAAGAAAGTCAGAGCGAAAAGTTACAATGCCTTTGAAAGCATTAATTTTCCATATGTTGCGGTTATTCAGGACGGTAATATTATTCGTTATATTCCGACAATACCGCATAAAAACAGAGTTCGTTTTTACCACGAAATGAAAAACAGCATTTATGTATTGAAACTTATACCGGGTATGAAACCGGATATTTTATCTTATATTTTTAAAGACTATGATTGTATTGTCATCGAAAGTTTTGGTGTGGGAGGAATGCCGGAAAGTATTGTCCATGAGTTTTATGAGCAGATGACGGCATGGAAAGAGAAAGGCAAACTGGTTGTTATGACAACGCAGGTTGCAAATGAAGGAAGCAACATGACCGTGTATGAAGTAGGGCAGAAAGTAAAACAGGATTTTGATTTGATTGAAGGGTATGATATGACGTTAGAGTCGGTTATCACGAAACTGATGTGGATTATGACTTTACCGAATTTGCATTTTGAAGAAATTAAGAAAACCTTTTATCAGACGATGAATCATGATATTTTATTTAAAGAAAACTAAATTGGGAGGAAAATATGGATAAGAAAAAGTTTATCAGAGAATATGGTATCATTACGCTAGGTATCTTCATTATTTCAATGGCAGTATATTTTTTCATGATACCGAGTAACGTTATTGTAGGAAGTTTGTCCGGTCTTGTTATCGTGCTTGCAAACTTTGTTCCGCTTCCGATATCTGTAATGACGTTTATTTTAAATGCGGCGCTGCTTGTTATCGGTTTTATTTTTATCGGGAAGGAATTTGGGGCGAAAACAGTGTATACGTCCATTATGCTTCCGGTATTTTTGTTTATTTTTGAAAAAATCGTGCCAAATAATAAATCGCTGACAGGAGATATTTTAATCGATACGATTTGTTATATACTTGTTGTAAGCATCGGACTTGCTATGTTGTTTAATGCGAATGCGTCATCGGGCGGACTTGATATTGTGGCAAAAATCGTAAACAAATATCTTCATGTAGAAATCGGAAAGGCGATGACAATTACAGGAATGTGCGTTGCCGTAAGTTCTATTTTTGTATATGGCACAAAGGAAGTTATTTTAAGTATTTTGGCTACTTATGTAAACGGCATTGTTATTGATAACTTTATCGGCGGATTTAACAGAAGAAAACGTGTCTGCATTTTGTCAGACCATTACGAAGTTGTACAGAAATTTATTACAGAAGAATTGAAACGTGGAGTTACATTGTATGCAGCCGTAGGCGGATACAATAAGACGGAGAAAATTGAAATCGTGACAATTCTTACGCAGAATGAATACGGAAAATTGCTCGAATATTTACATACAGTAGATATGCGTGCTTTTGTAACGGTTTCTACCGTGAATGAAGTTATCGGAGAGTGGAATGTAAAGAAAAAAGTCAGAGGATAAAAGGAGGAGAAGAGATGAAAGAATATCAATATATTTTATTTGACTTAGACGGAACGCTGACAAATTCGCAACTGGGCATTACAACTTGCGTTGCCTATGCGTTGGAAGATTTTGGAATACATACGGAAAACTTGGAGGAACTCAGGAAATTTATCGGTCCTCCGCTTAAAGAGTCTTTCGTGAAGTATTATGACATGACAGATGAAGAGGGAGATAGAGCGGTAGAAAAATATAGAGAACGCTTTGCAACGGTCGGTTTATATGAAAATGAAGTGTATGAGGGGATTCCTGCGTTGCTGGGGAAATTGAGAGAACAGGAAAAAACGCTTATTGTTGCCACATCAAAGCCGACTGTATATTCTGAAAAAATATTAGAGCATTTTGGGTTAAAGGAATATTTTGTATTTGTTGCGGGAAGTGAACTGGACGGCAGAAGAGTGAATAAAGCCGAAGTTATTCAGTATGCTTTGGAGCAGAACGGGATTACAGATTTAGAAAAAGTAATCATGATTGGCGACAAGGAGCATGACATAATCGGTGCGAAAACGTGCGGTGTAGAATCGATAGGTGTTCTGTATGGGTTTGGAGAGCGTGAAGAATTGGAAAGTCACGGAGCGACCTATATTGCAGATACAGTTGGCGATTTGGAGAAAATATTATTGTAACAGAGGATAAGGAAATGAAATTATTATATCAGTTTGGTATTATTTTAACCGTAACATTTATCGTCATCTTCGTTTCAAATATCCTACTTATATGTT
>Snoopy_p2__coassemble_422_pt1 | contig 36020 bp, 38 predicted proteins | sample Snoopy_p2__metabat2_low_PE_038 | metagenome-assembled genome bin Snoopy_p2
CTTCTTTCAATTCTGGTTCACATACATGATATACCGTGAGTCCTAACTCGACCCCAGTCAATGGTCCTGCGAATGTTGGGTCACCTGCAGTAACTGTCTCAGCAGCTAATCCTGCTGCTTCTCCTTCTGCTGCTCCAACGATAACTACTAAATTCTCTGCACCAAATTCATCTGCAAAGTCTTTAACACGTTTCTGATTCTCAAGATCCATTGCACCTGCGCTCGTTCAGACAAAGCATTCAGTTGAAGAAAAAACTACTTCTCCGCCGGCTGTCTTAACACATTCAGCGATAGCAGGTCCCGGTACACCATCACGGTCGCCGATGATGATTACTTTTTTACCATCTAAAATTGCCATGGCTTCTTCTCCTTCCTTTCCATTTATTTTTAGTATTATTTATAGTTGAAATGTTTTCACATTTCCGCAAAAGCCCATAGGCTTTATACGCATATTAAGTATACATACTTTTCCTCAAAAATACAAATTAAATATATTTCTGAATCATTGCTTCGATGTTTTCCTGTGTAGCGTCATCTTTTACTACTTCATCAATTTTTTCTCCGTCTTTGTAAATAGCCATAACAGGAAGTCCCAAAACTTTCTGTCCGATAGCAAGACGACGTGCTTTTGTTGTGTTAAGAGATGTGAATTTCAATTTATCTCCGTATTTGTCAGCCATTTCGTGAACGAATGGCATTAAAGCCTGACATGGCACACATCCGTCTCCGTAGAAATCTACAAAAACGTATCCTTCTGCTTCTAATACCTCAGGCTGAAATGTTGTTTTATCTAAATCTAACATTAGTTTGTCCTCCTTCAAGAAATTATTCCATTTCGTTAATATATTTTTCGCACTGTGTTGTAGCAATAGCGCCGTCTGCTGCGGCTGTAACTACCTGACGCAAACTTTTTACACGAACATCTCCCGCCGCAAATACACCCGGAATGTTTGTACGCATATTTTCATCTGTAGGAATATATCCTCTTTCGTCTAATTCAAGTCCTTTTCCTTCAAAGATTTTTGTGCTTGGCATTGTTCCGATAAATCCGAATACACCAAACATTCCGTCTTCTTCATCGGCTTCAATCTTAGTCAATTCTCCCGTCTTAACATTTTTTACTGTCATTTCCGAAAGAATGCCGTCTCCTCCGACTTCCTCTACAACTGTATCCCACATAAAGTGAAGTTTAGGGTTTTTAAACGCTTTTTCCTGAATGGATTTTGCTGCACGAAGTTCGTCACGTCTGTGAATGATTGTAACTTTTCTTGCAAATTTTGTAAGATACATTGCTTCTTCAACAGCAGAGTCCCCTCCGCCTACAACGTACACTTCAAAATCTTCAAAGAAGTTCGCATCACAAGTAGCGCAGTAAGAAACTCCTTTACCCATAAATTCTTTTTCACCTTTACAGCCGATTGGTCTTGCGAATGCACCTGTTGCAATAATAAGTGTTTTACCGCAGTATTCACCTTTTGCACTGATTAATTTCTTTACATCGCCTTCAAGAACTACGTCATTGATTACATCAGTAACACGTTCTACACCAAATTTTTCACACTGTTCTGTCATTCTTGCGATTAAAGAAGGTCCTGATTCTCCCTCTACAATCTGTCCCGGATAGTTTTCAATCTCATCTGTGATTGCAATCTGTCCGCCGTCTTTCCCTTTTTCTACAATCAATGTAGATAAACGGGCTCTCCCTGCATACAGACCTGCCGCTAATCCGGCAGGTCCTGCACCAAGGATAATTACGTCATAAATCTTGCTCATAACGTTCTCTCCTTCTAGTTGTTCTTATTCAAAGATTGTCTGATCTTCAACTTCTACTGTCAATGCGTGTAATGCTTTTTCAACTAAGTTTCTACGCAATTTCTTTTCTTCGTCTGCCTCCAAAGCAGGATTTCCGAGTGGATGAGGAATTGCCACTGCAGGAACAATTCTGTTTGCTCCAACTGTCATTGAAATAGGAGTTACTGTACATACGTGAACTACCGGAAGTCCGGCACCTTCTACGCCTTTTACCATCGTTGCACCGCAACGTGTACAAGTACCTCAAGTAGAAGTTAAGATAACTGCGTCTACTCCGTCATCAATAAGTTTCTGTGCAAATTCTTCTGAAAATGCTTTTGCAGAAGCAACTGCTGTTCCGTTACCAACTGTTGTATAGAATTTGTTGTGTAATTTTCCAATCACACCTTCTTTTTCCATATCACGAAGAACATCTACCGGTAATACACGGTCAGCATCTTCATTAGCGTATACAGGATCGTATCCACCATGTGCTGTTTCATATGTATCCTCTGTTAAGTCCATAACACCTGTAATGTCATATTCACCGTAGTGAGAAGCGTTAGAACTTTCAATATGGTCAGGGTTTCCTTTTGGAACAATACCGCCTGATGTTACTAAAGCGATTGTTGCTTTAGATAAGTCTTTAATTGCAGGCATTGGTGGAACTCTGTCAAATGCAGGCATTGGATATTCTGTTGTAAATGGTTTGTCTGCCAATTTCTTTAACAGCATATCTACCGCACGTCTTGAACCACGTTTTTCTTCAAAGAAGTTTACACGAACTCCGTTTGGCATATAGTGATCCTGACAAGATGCACCGATTGCTTCTCCCTTTGCTAATTTTAACGCTAAAGGTGCCATGTTTGCAACTGCTGCTCTCATACCTGCCGCACTATTTTTTGTAGGTACTGTGTATACTTTATTTTTAAACATATCAGCACCCGGGTTTTCTTCGTACATACCTGTTACCGCAGGAATTCCTAATTCCTCCTGAACTGCGTCAGCGATTGTACCACAGGCAACGCCGTAACGTCCTGCGTTAAATGCAGGTCCCGCAACGAATACGTCCGGATTTTCTTCCTTAACCCATGCTAAAATTGTTTTCTTTGCTTCTTCAAGGTTTTCGTTAAACCATGAGTCACCACATACGATTGTCGCTGTGATTTCTGCTTCATCTTTAAAACTTGCTTTAAATGCAAGGCCCGGTCCCATTACTTCTCCTTTGTGAAGTTCTGCAGGGATATGAGCCATTTCCTCTCCACCGATATTAGCGAAGAACTGGTTAATATAATGTACTACTTTAATCATTGTCTGTTTTCCTCCTTCCCTATCTTGCACTTAAGTAACCGAAACCTGTTTCGTTTGTCGCTCCGGTAATTGCCTGAATTTCAACTTCAATTGTTCCGTCTTCACGCAAACTGTGTTCATTACCACCGGCAATTGTATTTACATAATCTAATGTTCCGATAACTTTGTCAAGTTTTGGAAGAACAATTACCTGATTAGCGTTTCCGCCCGTTACTACTGCGTCTGCTGCCGCATCTGCATCTGCCAATGACTGAGATTTACCGTCGCGTCCTGCATATTCGTCAGTAATGATAACTGTCTTAATGCCTTCTGCTTCGATTTTCTTACAGTTCATAATAAGGTCTGTATCCGGATTACCAAATCCTTCCTGAGATACAACTACACCGTCAAGGTCTAATAAACGGCATAATTTTGCTGTCCAGTCAGATGAACGCTGTTTGTCAGCCAAGTATACATTTTCATTTGTTAAAATGTGTGCTACAAAGTTAAGTGTTTTTCCGTGTTCTGCAAATAAGTCATGTACAACAGGATTGTTTTCATGAACGTATGTCGGGTTTTTATCGCAGGCAGATACACAGTTACCTGAAACGATTGCACCGTCCATTACCTCTGTCGGTGTCATCATTGTAGATAATGTTTTCTTTGCATCTACGCCATATACATATGTGTCATGTAATAATCCCTGTGACTGTAACATCTGTACATATGCAACTCTTGGAAGTCCCGGTAATTTTTCAGCACCTTCCATAATTCCGTATGTTTCAAATACTTCTGTTGAGTCAGGTGTCAATTCACGAGCCAATTCTCCAAGATATACTGCAACTCTGAAACCTGCAAATCTTACTGCCGGTTCATAGTCGTGCTGTTTGATTCCGTCAACTGGTTCACAAACAACAACTAAGTTATTTAATTTTGAGAACGGTGTGTAATCTGCACCGGGACCTGTCATATCGATGATACCTTCTTGGAAACCAACGATTTTTCCTGCTGTCACAACAGCCATTCCTTTTAATGCATATGTTTTACCTTCACCAACTGTATCTACTTTATTGATTACTCCCGGGAATACTCCGCCTCTTCCTTCAACTTTTACTCGTGGTTCAATAACATCTTTAACAGGTGTAATTCTTACGCTTTCACCCGGTCTTGCAATATCCAATTTACAACTTTTGATTTTTTCGTCCTCAAGAACGATTGCTTTCACAGCCTCTTCATTAACATAAAGTACTCCGTCTTCAATTTTTGATTCCGGACCAAATTGAATATCTTTGATGTTAATGTGTCCTAATTCTAGTCTTCTCACTGTAAATTACCTCCTTTGATTTGTGTTTATATTACTTTAAGCACTTTATGTGCCATAGCACCGTTTTACCATGCCGTCGCTGACGGCAATGCACTGCTGATCAGTGTATAATCAATATATTGGAAATCATCATAAACATCTTCTGCATATTTATCTGATTTGAATTCAAATTTACCGCAGGATTGAATTGCCTGCTCTATAATTTTCACGGCATCCGGATTAAGTCCTTTCACTTTATCGGAAACCATAACCGATTTATACGGCGTTTCGTTCGGTTTGACACTCCCTGAAAGAGGGTGTGTCAGAAGTTCATGACCTTTATAAATATACTCCCGAACTTTTTTCAATGTGTCTTCATAAGAAATATCTTCGTACTCTACCGAATATTCCTGTCCTAATTTTTCTACTATAAGAGGATTGTTTGTTAAAATAATAAAATCTGCTTTCATGTTCTCACCTGTCTGTCGTTTGATAAAAATGGGACGGTTTAATGCAATACATTCTCGATTGCCTTTAAGCCGTCCCACCTGTTCCAGTGTCAATTCTTCAACACCCAGTTCAGAGTATGGTCCGTTTTTTGCTCCTTTTGCCTGAAAGTTTCACCCAACACTGACGATTGTCAGGCTTGCATCTTCGGCGGTCCGTTGACTCTCTCACAAAAAACATCTTCCCATATTTCTAAATTTTCCTTATTCTATTTTCTTTTGTTCATCTGATTTGGTTTGAAATTTTGGAAGTAATCATTATGTACTTTCTTAACCATTCCGCTCAATGCCCAAAGACCTATAACGTTAGGAATTACCATTGCACTGTTGAAACAGTCTGCCATGTTCCATACAAGGTCAACTTTCTGTGCTGAACCGACTACGATACACACACATACAATCACTGCATAAATTTTTACCGCTTTGCTTCCAAACAAATATTTGATGTTTGCTTCACCGAAGAAATACCAGCCGATGATTGTTGAAAATGCGAAGAAGAACATACAAATCGCAATAAAGATTTCTCCGAATTTTCCAAATACGCTTGAGAAGCCAACTTGTGTTAAAGCAGTTCCTGTGTAAGCAGCCTTTGTAAGTGGATCAATTTCTCCAACCATTCCACTTGTAAGAATGACAAGCGCTGTTAATGTAAGAACAACAAATGTATCAATAAATACACCCATCATTGCTACGAATCCTTGTTCTACCGGATGATCTACCTTTGCAACTGCGTGTGCATGCGGTGTAGAACCCATACCTGCTTCGTTAGAGAATAATCCTCGTCCAACGCCTCGAGCCATTGCTCTTGATACTGTCCAGCCAAGAACACCGCCGCCGATTGCCTGTGGATTAAACGCTCCCACAAAAATATCGTGGAATGCTTTTGGAATCATATTGCCGTTTGCGATAATAACAATCAAAGCACCAACAATGTAAAATCCTGCCATAATCGGAACGATTTTTTCTGTCAAAGAAGCAATTCTTGAAATACCTCCGACAAACACAAACAGAGAAATTGCTGCGATAACGATACCGACAATCCAAGGATTAATACCGAATGCCGTTCCAAACGCATCACTGATTGAGTTTGACTGAACTGCGTTCCCCATGAAACCTAATGCAAATACGATAAGTACTGCAAAGATTGCTGCGAGAACTTTTCCGAACGTTCCTTTGAATGCTGCTCTGATGTAGTATACAGGACCACCTGTTACAACACCGTCATCGCCGACTTGTTTGTACTTCTGAGCCATAAGCGCTTCGGCATAAATTGTTGCCATTCCTAAAAATGCACTTACCCACATCCAAAAGATTGCTCCAGGTCCGCCCATTGCAATGGCTGTCGCTGCTCCGGCAAGGTTACCTGTACCAACCTGCGCTGCGATGGCTGTCGCTAATGCTTGGAAAGAAGACATTCCGTCTTTGCCGGCTTTTCCGCTCTTCTTAAACAAACCGCCAAACGTTCGTTTCCAGCCTTCGCCAAAGCCTCTTACCTGAATAAAACCAAGGTTGAAGGAAAACCATAGACCTGTACCTACGAGTGCCACGATAAGAATCTTATCTGCCAATACACTCTGAATTGCTTTTACGATTTCGTTTAAATCCAAACAAATCCCTCCTCTTATAAATGCCTTTCATAGACATTATTTATGTTATTTATAATACTGCATTTTGGAGGAAAGTTCAATAAAATTGCATAAATCCAGTTTTTTTCGTTAAATTTTCCCTAACCTTTTAAATGGAAAACCATTTTATAGGATTTAGCCTTATAGATTTTTTCTATATTTATGCACATTGCACATATTTTAACAAAGTAGAAAAAAGAAGGCATATCTGCCTCCTTCTTCCTTAGACTTACACCATACATTCGTGGATTTCTTCTTCCTCAATTCCAACTTCCCGCATGACGTTTTGAATCTTCTCTAACTCGGTTAATTCGGCACACCATGACAGTCCGCACCCTGCGGAAATCGTTCGCGGAACAGGGATTAATCTTCCCGAAACATGATGCTCCTTACAGGCTTTTTCCATTGCCATAGCATCCGCCGTTGTATGAAATGTTACGACTAATTTTAATTCTTTCTTTCTCATCTTACTCAATTACAATTTCGAATTCTGAGCCTTTCTGTGTGGAAGTTGCTTTCTTTCCGTGATCCTTTGCATACTTTTCCACATTTGTCTTTTGATGTGGTTCACTTACCAACACTTTCACCGGACCTTTCGCTGTTTTTAACGCTTCCGCTGTCAACATAAGCGGTTCCGGACAAGAAAGTCCTCTTGCATCTACTTCTTTCATATTTTTTCCTTCTTTCCTAGAGTATCATATTTTCATTCTGATTTCTACTGTGTTTTTCTCTTGTTTCCTACAAATGCAATGGCAAATAACAGCACGATACAGATAACTGCCGCCACTTTTCCCTCTATAGACGGTCCGCCGATAACTGCTGCCGCCTCTTTTGTTGCAGGTGCCGCCGCTGCTGATGCCAATTTTAAATTATGACAAAGCGCCGCTCCGACAAAAAGTCCGGCTACGGTAACTGCCGCATCAGAAGAACCCTGTCCTGCCAAAACAAGTTGTCTTAAAGGACATCCTCCTGCCAGTGTTGCCGCAAATCCTACTATGTACATTCCGAGAATGTTCCACAAATGTTGTGAATGTGCCACCGGATTTCCTGTAAAACTAAGTGCAAAATTTCCCGTTGCTACATTGTAGATAAGCATAACGCCGAATAATCCTGCGATTACCGTAAATAAATCAAAGTTTTTCATTAAGAAAATATCACGGATACTTCCTGCAAAGCACATTCTTGATTTCTGTGCAAACGCTCCGAATATAAGACCGCCGATTAAAGCAATCCAAATTGGTGCGTGCATACTTCCCGGTCCCGTTTTACTGCTGATAAGAAGTGGTGAACCGATTACAACAAGCACTAAAAGTCCTGCCATAAGAAGCGGAAGAACCGCCCCGCTTGTCTTATGCGTCTCATATGCTCTTCCTAAACTAAATCCTTTTTTCAACGCTACCGAGCCTGTAAGAATACCGCCGACAAATCCGATTAACGCCACATAAGCATTCAAGTCTCCTGATGCCATACGCAGTACCATACGAAGCGGACAGCCTAAGAATAATAAAGATCCAATCATAATCATGATGCCCAATAAAAATCGAATCATTGGTGATGAACCTGCTGTTGAACGGTACTCTTTTGTCACAACCGAAATAATAAACGCTCCTAATACAATACCGATAATTTCCGGTCTCGCATACTGTACCACTGCCGCCTGATGCATGCCCAACGCTCCCGCTGTATCACGGATAAAGCAGGCAATACAAATTGCCATGTTTCCCGGATTACCTGTCATCGCCAATACAACCGCTACGATTCCGCAAACGACACCGGCAATCCCCAATTTCACTTTTGAATCTGATAAATTCATTTTCATTCCTCCTCGCTACTCTTCCTTTGCTAATTCTTCAATTGCTTTGATTGCAACTGTTATTTCTTCTTCCGTGTTATAGTGAGAAAAACTGAATCTGACAGCCCCCTGTTCCACCGTCCCAAGCGCCCTGTGCATAAGAGGTGCACAGTGTGCTCCCGGCCTTGTAGAAATGTTGTATGTCATAAGCAGTTCATCACTGACTTCAGAAGAATCGTAATCTCCAATATTGAGCGTTACTATCGGACAACGCTTTTTTGTTTCAAAATCTCCGTACACTTTCACGTTCGGTATATCTTTCACCCCATTATAGAACTCCCACATATATGACAGTTCTTTCTCCCGAATCGTTTCCATGCCTGTTTGCTGTATATAGGATACACCCGCGCCCAGTCCTGCTATGCCGTGACCGTTTAACGTTCCCGCTTCCAACGCTGTAGGCATCTCTTTCGGGTGGTGTCTGTTATATGTATCCACTCCGCTTCCTCCACATTTAAGCGGACGCAGCGCAAGTCCTGTTCTAACGTACATTCCGCCCGTTCCCTGCGGTCCTAAAAGTCCTTTGTGTCCCGTAAAGCAGAGAATATCGATATCCATTTCCTGTACGTCTATCGGGTAAACGCCTGCCGTCTGAGAAGCGTCTACAATAAATCGCAGACTGTGTGTTTTTGCTATCTCTCCAATCCTTTTTATATCGAGCATATTTCCCGTCAGATTAGATGCGTGCGTACAGACAATCGCCTTTGTATTCGGGCGAATTGCCTTTTCAAACTCTTCGTAAGAAACCATTCCCGTTCTGTCCGCCGGAAGTATAGTCAGTTCCACGCCTTTCTCTTCCATTTCATACAATGGCCGTAATACCGAATTATGTTCCATCTCCGTTGTAATGACATGGTCTTTCGGTTGTAATAACCCTTTAATCGCAATATTTAAACTTTCTGTAGAATTATTTGTAAACACAATCTGTTTCGGACTTTCCGCACCAAAAAATTTTGCCAAAATATCTCTTGTACCGTAAATCGTCCGAGAAGCATCCAACGAAGCGCTGTGCGCGCCTCTCCCCGCATTTCCCATAGAATTCATCGCCTGCAATACGGCATCTGTAACTTCCTTTGGTTTCTGCATGGTTGTCGCTGCATTATCCATATATATCATGTTCATTTTCCTCTCGTCTTCTGTTCCTGTATCATTATTTTTATTATACCCCTGCTGACTATCCCCGTCTAATTGAAAACCATAATAAAAGCGGTGTAGTTATAGATAATTCCTATAAATACACCACTTTCAACTTTTAATAGTTGTACATTTCTTTTACCATTTTAATAAATCTCTCAGTTATATGGGATAACCTGATATCTTTATTGTACACCATGTAAATATCTCTGACACTATCCCCTTCGGTCAGTGGAAATCCCAACAGTTTTCCGCTTTCTATCTCACGCTTTGCCGCCAATTTTGAAATAATGGAAATTCCCATTCCGTTTTCCACAGAGCGTTTTATTGTTTCCTGATTTTCAATACTGGCAACAATATTCAAAGCCTCCACCGAAACCCCTTTTGTTTTCAACTGTTTTTCTGCCTCTTTTCTCGTCCCCGAACCCTCTTCTCTCATAATCATCGGTTCTCTTTGCATCCAGTCCGCGTGATTGTCGTTTTTTTGTAAATTTCTAAATTTTTCCTGATTTGGCGTAATCACAATCAGTTCGTCCTCGTAAAACGGTATATATACACAATGCTTTTTGTCTAACATCGTACCCGTAAATCCTATATCGGTCTGACGGTTTATTACCTCCTCTACGACTTTAGCACTGTCTGATTCTTTTATTTTAAACTGCTCTTCAGGATATTTGTCGCTGAATTTTGCCAATATTTTCGGCAGTAAATATTGCGCCGGTATAGTCGACGCCGAGATTGTAATACAAGTTTTCTCCTCTTCCTCGCAGAAAAACGTTTCTTCAATCTCTTTTTCCAATTCTACCATTTTTTTCGCACGCTCATAAAGTTTCTGCCCCTCAGCCGAAAGATTGACTTCTTTTGTGTTTCGCACAAACAGGCGGACATTCAGTTCCTTTTCCAACGAAGAAATATGCGCACTGATTGTCGGCTGTGTCAAAAATAATTCTTTCGCCGCCTTAGAAAAACTTTTCTTTTCCGCGACATATACAAACGCCTCTAACTGTTTTAAATTCATTAGTATGCTACCCTTTCGCTTTCTGTCCCATTCCTCTTCGTTATTTTAATGCTGTCCATATATTCTACAATTAACTTGGCATTCTTTCTGCTTGTTTCCAAAGCATCACGAATTTCCGCCATTGTAATTAAATCTTTTTCTTTTAACATGGAACAGATAATCTCTTTTGCATGTTCAATATAGGAAGTCAGCGTATAAAGTTCTTCGCCCAGTTTAATAATCTTCTTTTCCTCCATAAGAAGCAAAAGAATATCTTCCACCACGTCAAACGGCACTGTACCAAAATCTACTTCCGAAACTTTCGGGAAATCAAGCCCCGCCTGTTCAAATGTGGTAAGCAGTTTATTTTCCACCTGCTGATAGACTTTATCTTTGGCAATTTCATGCTGCGGAATGCTTAAAAATTCATTTCTTCTTTTCAGGACACCTTCCTCTACAAGACTTTCCAAATATAAGTCAAATACATTCGGCTTTACTTTTTTGAGAAAAGTCATATGAATTTCCGCTTTCTGCATTCCGTAGCGGTACAGATGCTTTTCGTGATATGTCTGCAACGTTTTTATCATCTCTTCCTGCAGTGCTTTATCGTTGTCTCTGTGCCATGTATAACTGTCTTTTTTCATGTGGAAAACTTTGATAAGTCCTTTTTCTTCCAAAGCATCCGCATCCTGTTTGACCTCATCTAAAGATAATGCGGTTATCTTTGCCAGTTCCGCCACTGTCAGCATACTGTCTTTACTGTTCTTAATGTGCATTTCGATTATATCTTCTGACGAACCGGACTCTTTTCGTTTCAATTCTTCAATCGTTTCCGGATTAAACCGTTTTTTCTTTGTCGGATTCGGCTCAAGCACAACCCCTCCGCCGATTGTTTCCATAGGAGAATAGAAACGGACAATAAACTTATCCCCTCTTCTAAGGGCAATCTCTTCCTCCAAACGAAGCTGCACATATCCGCTTTCTCCCGGACCGATTTCATCTTTATCGAGAAGTACCGCACGGCATAAAATTTCGCTTGTTCCCGTAAACAGATGTAACCGTGTGTGGTTTGTCAAAATACGCATAGAAGACGGAAGTACGTTCATCTTCACATCTAAGAGCATTGTATTTTTCATATTATTAGGCGGTGCGAGAACACATCCTCTATGTATTTCACTTTTTTTCATATTGGAGATATTGATTGCCACACGCTGTCCCGCATAACATTTGTCCACATTTTCTCCGTGTACCTGAATACTTCTGATTTTGCATTCTTTTCCTATCGGATACATCTGCAAAGTATCTTCCTTACAGATTGTTCCCGCAAGAAGTGTTCCCGTGATAATTGTTCCGAATCCCGACAGAGAAAAGACACGGTCAACCGGAAGTCTTGGAATTGTATGTATATCTTTCTCCACAACTTCGTCCGCCGTCAATTGCTCTATCGTCTCAATCAACTCCGGAATACCCTGTCCTGTCGCCGCCGAAACTTTAACAACCGGCGCATGTTCAAGAAATGTTCCTTCCAGTTCTTCTTGAATTTCTTCCTCCACAAGTTCAAGCCATTCCTCGTCAACTAAATCGCATTTATTCAGCACAAGTATGCTTTTCTCGATACCGAGTTCGCCTAAAATATCCATATGTTCTCTCGTCTGCGGCATAATTCCTTCATCTGCCGCCACGACAAGCATAACCAAATCCATTCCGACAACTCCAGCCACCATGTTGTTGATGAACTTTTCATGTCCCGGAACGTCAATAATGCCAACTCTGTCACCGCTTTTTAAATCAAAATAAGTAAATCCCAAATCAATGGTAATTCCTCTTCGCTGTTCTTCTTCCCAACGGTCTGTATTTCTTCCCGTGAGAGCCCGTATCAGCGTTGTCTTCCCATGGTCTATATGACCTGCTGTTCCAATAATGATATTTTTCATATCTGTATAGCCTTTCCTATCGCCCTACCATTAGGCTTTCTCCTCAAAAATATATGATTCTTTTAATTCCTGCACAATGGTTTTGAAAAATCTCTGCTCGATTGTACGAACGTCCAATATAATTTTGTCATTCATTGTACGCGGAATAATCGGAATCGGCAGATGACGCATTCTCTCTTCCAATTCTGCCGTTGTAATGCAGGTCGGTTTGATTGTAACCGCCATACTCGCAATGCGTTCAAGCGGAAGAGAACCCCCTCCAATTTGTGACTCGCATTTTTCCAGTGTAATTTCCGCCTCCGGCTTCATCTGTTTTAACATTCTCTGCAATGATTTTGCTCTTTTTGTTACATCTTCCAATGTTTCCGTAATCATATGCAATGCAGGGATATTTTGAATCGCCCTTTCTTCTGAAAGATATTCGTGTAAAATCACATCCAAAGTTGCCGCCGTGAATTTATCAATACGAAGCGCCCTCGTCATCTGATTTTTCTTCATTTTGTCAATGTATTCTTTCTTTCCGACAATAATTCCCGCCTGCGCACCGCCAAGCAGTTTATCACCGCTAAAGCAGACGATATCCGCACCATGACGAATTGAATCCTGCACGGTCGGTTCATATGTTAAACCGTATTTGCTTAAATCAATAAGCACTCCGCTTCCCAAATCCTCTATGACGGGAAGATGATATTTCTCTCCGAGGGGAACGAGTTCTTCTATGGAAACCGTATCCGTAAATCCGACAATACGGTAATTGCTTGTATGCACTTTCAATAAAGCTCCTGTTTCTTCGGTAATTGCCTGTTCATAGTCCGCAAAATGTGTCTTGTTTGTCGTTCCCACTTCCACAAGAGATGCCCCGCTCTGCTCCATTACATCAGGAACACGGAATTTTCCGCCGATTTCTACAAGTTCGCCTCTGGATACGATAATCTCTTTTCCTTTTCCGAGCGTATTTAAAATAAGCATAACCGCAGCCGCATTATTATTTACTGCCATTGCGGCCTCAGCGCCCGTAATTTTGCATAATAATTTTTCAAAATGGGAATAACGTTCTCCGCGTTTACCCTCTTCCAAATTGTACTCTAAATTTGAGTAACCTGTGGCAATCTCCGCCACATACTGCATATGTTTCGGACTGATTGGAGCTCGTCCCAAATTCGTGTGCAAAATCGTTCCCGTACCGTTAATCACACTTCGTATATCCGGTGTATTTATGCGGATAACTTCCCTCTCTATATCCGACACAAGCGAACTTATCTTTGCAAATGCCTTTTCTTCCTCTTCACATTCTTTGATGTATTCCCGAAGCATTTCTAATTTCTCACGGATTGTTTCCACAACCGTTTCTCTTCCATAAGCCTCGATTAACTCCTGTATCTTTTCATTTTCCAAAAGAATATCCACCTTAGGTATATTGCGATATAAAAGATTTTTGTTCATTGTTTTTTCCTGCTAACGAAGACGAATGAGTTTTTCGTCTTTTTCTACTACCTTTCCTATAATCGATACTTTCGTATCCATCTGCTTTTCTTCAAATTCTTTCATGATATTTTCCACTTCTTCCGGCGGAACACTAATCAGAAGTCCTCCTGATGTCTGAGGATCGTATAATAAATCCACATAATGTTCCTCCACCTGTGACATATCCACCTGTTTTCCCGAATATCCTCTGTTCTTATACGCTCCCGCCGGAATAAGTCCCATTTTCGCATAAGAAACCGCATCTTCAAAATAAGCAATATCTTGTACATGAAGTTCAAACGTCACATCGCTTGCCACTGCCATTTCCACACAGTGTCCCAAAAGCCCGAAACCTGTAATATCCGTACAGGCATTGACCTGATGATTTTCCACAACTTCTTTTGCTTTCTTATTTAAAGACGCCATTGCAACCGTAACTTCTTTAATGGCTCTCTCGGAAGCCATTTCCGCCTTGATTGCCGTATTGATAATTCCGTTTCCAATCTGTTTTGTCAAAATAAGAACATCTCCGACTTTACAGCCGTAATTTTTAAAGATTTTATCAGGATGTACAAAGCCGGACACACATAAGCCGTATTTTGGCTCATCGTCCTGCACGGAATGTCCTCCAACTAAGACCGCTCCCGCCTCTTTTACCTTGTCGGCGCCGCCTGCCAGTATTTCTCCAAGCACTGACGGGTCTAAGCAATTCGGAAACCCGACAATATTCAATGCAATCTTTGGCTCTCCTCCCATTGCATACACATCACTCAAAGAATTTGCCGCCGCAATCTGTCCAAACATATAAGGGTCATCTACTATCGGGGTGAAGAAGTCGACTGTCTGAATCAATGCGATGTCATCGGTTACTTTGTAGATAGCAGCATCATCGGAAGTTTCAATTCCTACCAATAAATTGTCATCGTGAAACTTAGGTAACTTACCCAAAACTTGAGCAAGGGTCTCCGGACCTATTTTGGCGGCTCACCCTGCTGTCTTTGTCATCTGTGTTAATTTCATGTTTGAATTCATCTGTCTTCTCCTTTCCCCTTTATGATTATGGCTGTACAATTTTGGTTGCCCCTGCCATTTTTTCTACGATTGTGTACATATTTGTCACTGAACCTACCGCTAACTTATCTGTTAAATTGTAGTAATTCAGACAAGTTCCGCAAGTTAAAATTTCCACACCCTGCTCTGCAAGATGTTTTAAATCTTCAAGACAGTCAGAACCTTCTGCCGTCAATGTTGCTCCTCCGTTGTAGAACAACATTGTCTTTGGAAGTGTTTCCAACTGTGTCACCGCAAAAATAAATCCTTTGATAAGCACTTTTCCAAGTTCATCATTTCCGCTTCCCATACGGTCTGAGGAAATAACAATGACTGTGTTCTCTTCTTTCTTTGTGTCACAGCAGACGTCTTCTGCATCTTTCCTAACTGCTCCGTTCATTTCAATTGTTACTTTATATTCTTTCTCGGAAATTTTTTCAGAAGTAACCACTCCACCTGCCGATGATGCCATTTTCGTCACATTCTGTACGGCAACTTCATTATCAACAGATACTTCTATTACTTCCGGCCCTGTCACTTCCTGCATTGCCTTTTTTGTTTTAATTACCGGAATCGGGCAATTATCGCCCATTGCATTTACTTTAATCATTCCTATATCACCTTTCCTATTTTTTAAGAATGACCCTCTTTTTCATTCTTCACCCATAAATTCATTTTATCACTCCCCTTTAAAAAGGTAAACCTAAAAATAATCTATACTTCCCTTTTAATTCTTGCTATAATGACTTTATATGAAATGAAATTGATACGAAAGGATTTTAATATTATGTGGATAGCAGACGGCTGGAAAGATTATGAAGTGATAGACTCCTCCAATGGAGAAAAATTAGAACGCTGGGGAGATTACCTCCTTGTCAGACCTGACCCGCAGGTAATATGGGATACCCCTAAAACAAATAAAGGCTGGAGAAAAATGAACGGTCATTACCACCGCAGTAAAAAAGGCGGCGGAGAATGGGAATTTTTTGATTTGCCCGAACAGTGGCAAATTCATTACAAAGATTTAACATTTAACCTGAAACCATTCAGTTTTAAACATACGGGACTTTTTCCCGAGCAGGCGACAAACTGGGATTGGTTCTCAGAGAAAATCAGAAACGCAGGACGTCCGATTAAAGTGTTGAATTTATTTGCTTACACAGGCGGCGCTACATTGGCTGCGGCAAGCGCCGGAGCAAGCGTTACTCACGTGGACGCCTCCAAAGGTATGGTTACATGGGCAAAGGAAAACGCAGTTTCCTCAGGACTTAAGGACGCGCCTATTCGCTGGCTTGTAGATGACTGCGTGAAATTTGTGGAAAGAGAAATCCGAAGAGGCAACCATTATGACGCCATTATTATGGATCCTCCTTCTTACGGAAGAGGACCTAAGGGAGAAATATGGAAAATCGAGGACGCCATTCATCCATTGATAAAACTCTGTACACAGATTTTATCCGACGATCCTCTTTTCTTCTTAATCAACTCCTATACAACAGGGCTTGCGCCTTCTGTTCTCACTTATATGCTTGCGACAGAATTGAAAAAATTTGACGGATTAGTAGAGGCACAGGAAATCGGACTTCCGGTTTCAAGCAACGGACTTGTTCTTCCTTGCGGTGCATCCGGACGTTGGGAAAGGAAATAAGAAAATGAAAAAATTCAGAAAAATCGTGGCGATTGAGCCTGTAAATATGCTCCCTTTTGGGGAGGAAAAATTTCGTACACATTGCGAAGAACTTATTTTATTTAACGATATTCCGTCCTCGTCAGATGAGGTAATCAGACGTATCGGTGACGCAGACTGCCTTTTAGTCAGTTACACCACCTCTGTTACGGAAGAAATTTTGTCTGCCTGCCCAAATTTAAAATATATCGGTATGTGCTGCAGCCTTTACTCTGAAGAAAGCGCCAGTGTGGATATTCGATATGCAAGAGAACACGGTATTACCGTAACAGGCATACGCGACTACGGCGACAACGGGGTTGCCGAATATGTAGTCAGCGAACTGGTAGAACTATTGCACGGGTTTCACGGCAAAAAATCATTCTTTGATGAACCTGCCGAACTGACAGATTTAAAAGTCGGTATTCTCGGCATGGGAACAACGGGACAGATTGTGGCAAATGCCCTCCGTTTCTTCGGCTCAAATATTTCCTATTACAGCCGCACAAGAAAAGAAAATATAGAAGAAAACGGTATTATCTACAAAGATTTGCACGCTCTTCTGAAAGAATGTGACGTTATCTGCTGTTGTCTGAGCAAAAATGTTACTCTTCTTCACGAGGAAGAATTGAAAATTCTCGGCAGCCACAAAATTATTTTCAACACAGCGCTCAGCCCGTCTTTCGATATAAAAGCAATGGAAAAATGGCTTTCCAACCATGAAAACCACTATTACTGCGACACTCTTATGGCAGTTGGAAATGAGGATTTCCTCTCTCTTCCAAATGTACATTGTGCAAAGCAGTCAGCGGGCATGACAAAACAGGCGGTGGAAAGATTAAATCAAAAAGTGATCCATAATATGGAGCAATATTTACAACAGTAAACAACGCAAAAGAGGAGAAACCCTTTCAAAAGTTTCTCCTCTTTTCTTATTCTCTTGCTTCTCTTCTCAATATATCAATCGCCTCGTCAAGCGTAGTAATCACTCTCCATGCTTTTCGGCGTGTTTCCCTGTCCGGCTGAACTAAATCAGGAACCATAATCACATCTATCCCCGCCGCCGTGGCAGATTCTACACCTGCAGGTGCGTCTTCAAAAGCAACACAGTATTCCGGTCTTACTTCCAAAAGTCTGCATGCTTTCTCATAAATTTCCGGATTCGGCTTTGATTTCGTCACCATATCTCCACAGACAAACACATCAAAATATTCATATAGTCCTGCCTTTTTAAACATTTCCTCCACATACGGTCTTCTCGATGAAGTAACTACAGCCATGCGATACCCCAACTGTTTCGCATAATGAATTAATTCGCTTGCCCCCGACTTAATCGCAAGTCCTTCTTCTCCCACAATAGCATAAAAATTCTCTCTTGCCAAATCTCTAAACTTGTCATACGGAAACTCTTCTCCAAATACGCCTTTAAAATATTCGCCCCTGCTTTTTGCATTCATTCCAAGTGTATTATAAATATGATCCCCGATATTCCCGTATCCGAGAGTATCTCCCGCCATATTCCATGAACGCTGCACAACCTTCTCAGAGTCAAAAATCAATCCGTCCATATCAAATAGTAGTGCTTTTAACATACACCCGCCCTCTTTCTTTATATTTTTATCGTATGGTAAATATAAGAAACCGGTAATCCGACTACATTATAATAATCCCCTTCAATCTTCTCTATAAACGGTGCAAATCTTCCCTGAATAGCGTATGCACCCGCCTTGTCCTTATACTCATTTGTGTCTAGATAATCATTTATTTCTTTTTCGTTCATCGGAGAAACAAACACTTTTGTTTCCACTGCTTCATTTACCGTTTCTCTGTTACCACTTTTATCATAACACAAAATGGCAACTCCTGTGTAAACTTTATGAACTTTTCCCTGTATACTTTTAATCATTTCAAAGGCATCTTCCCTATTTTTCGGTTTTCCAAGCACTTTTCCTTCATGGGAAACAATAGTGTCCGCACCTATGATAATGACGTCGCTTTTCTCCACCATTTCAGACACGTGATTTGCCTTCAAAAGCGAAAGTTCCTTTACGATTTCATCGGGACTGCTGCTCTCGTAAATTTCCTCCTTGTCGCTCACCAAAATTTCAAACTGCATCCCAATCTGCTCCAAAATTTCTTTTCTTCTCGGAGATGCCGATGCCAAAATAATCTTTTTCATTTTCATTTCCTCCTGATATATATGCAAAAACACCCGCTGTGGCAGGTGTCTGCAATGTCTTATCTTTCTTCTAATTTTTGAATCATCTCTTCACAAATCTGAAGAACTGTTTTTTTGTCGGTATTCACTGTAATATCTGCCACCTTTTCATACTTATCAGCCCGTTCTTCCAACATTTGGCAAATCCACTCTTTATTCTTCTTCCCTTTTAACAACGGACGCTCTTCACTATCCTGCACCCTATCCAAAATTTCTTCTGCCGATGCCGTTAAAAGAACTACTTTACCCTGCTTTTTCAACTTATCAATATTTTCTTCACGAAGCACAACTCCTCCGCCGCAGGAGATGACGATATGTTCCCGCGACTGTAATTCCTCGAGAAGTTCCGTTTCCATTCGGCGAAAATGTTCCTCTCCATATGCGGAAAATATTTCCTCCACAGACATTCCTGCCCGTTTTTCAATCTCCTTATCCATTTCCACCACATCCATAGCAAATCTCTCGCCCATATATTCTGCCAGTGTCGTTTTTCCGGTTCCCATAAAACCGATCAAAACAATATTATACGGAAAAAGTTTCTTTCCCTGAATGCGTTTCCAGTTCCATGCAATACATGAAAATACATCCATAATCTCTTCTTTATATGGATTGCCTTTCAATTTCTCCTCCAGCCTTTTCACTCTTTTTTCTCTCTGCATCGGCTGTAAAATAAGCATTCCGTGTTCTTCTTTATATTCCAGCATTTTCTCAAAAATGTTACTTCTCTCCGTCAAATCTTCGATTATTTTTTCGTCACACAATGCAAGTTGTTCTCTGTATAGTTCCAAATCATTCATACGTCTTTTTCCTTTCCTCTTTTATGGAAATTGTAGTTATTTAATTATATACAGAGTATACAAAACTCTTGAATATTGTGCAACAAAAAAATAGAGAGCCGAAACTCTCTATTTTCATCCTTTTGCTAAAAATGGACCTGAGGGGAATCGAACCCCTGTCCGAAAGCCCGTCCATCCAGGCATCTCCCATCACAGTCATCATTTTAAAATTCCCTCCGCCGACCGTCTGATGACGAACTGTCGGTTTCAGTAGCTTCATAAATTCTTCCATTCCCTCAAAGCTTTGGAAACGAAGTGCCTCACCTCGTTGAAGCCGGTTACTTAAGCAGTGAGCGACTTAAGACCGACTGCTGCCACTAGGCAGCGTACGCTAAATTTTCGTCTGCGTTTAATTTTAATTTGCGGATTGTTGTGCGGTCCCGCACCGCAGATGGCTTCCCAAACTTCAGAACCCCCGTCGAAACCAGTACAAGCCCTGAATATCAGTACTGATTTGGTTTAATACAGATACATTATAGTGTAGCACTTTTCACTTGTCAAGGCACTCCCTAGTCTAATCCAAGAATTTCCGCCAAAACCTCTATCATAATTTCATTTGTGCATGACTTTACATATCCCATCATATGCAGGGAAATCTCGTCCTGTTTCTGTGCCTCCGTTAGTTTATCGTTATGCTTCGTCTGGTCAATCAACTGAATCAACTGCGGAGTCAACTCCTCATAAATTTCCACTGTCGTTTCTGTCACTAATTTGCTCAATGCTTCTTTCGTTGTCGGTACCATATTTCCTCCTATCCCAGATTACGAATTTTAAATTCTCTCTGCGCCTCTCTTTTTTGGTCTTTCTTTGCAATATCGTCACGTTTATCATATAACTTCTTTCCTCTTGCAAGCCCGATTTCCACTTTAACAAGACTGCCCTTAAAGTAGATTTTTAAGGGAACGATTGCCATTCCCTTTTCTTTTGTCTTACCGAGCAATTTATTAATTTCAGACTTGTGCAGAAGAAGTTTCTTCACGCGAAGAGGGTCTTTGTTAAAAATATTTCCTTTTTCATACGGACTGATGTGCATTCCGTAAATAAACATTTCCCCGTTTTCAATACGGATAAATGACTCCTTAATACTGCACTTTCCCATGCGGAGTGATTTTACTTCCGTTCCGTGAAGAGAAATGCCCACCTCGTAGGTGTCTAAAATGAAATAATCGTGATACGCTTTTTTATTATTTGCAATTAATTTGCCCTCTGCCTTTGCCATAATTCTACTCTCCTTCTGCCAGTTCAAAATCGATTGTTCTCTGTAACTTGTCTACGCCCAGCACACGAACATTTACGGTCTGCCCGAGTTTATATACTTTATTTGTATGCTCGCCCACCATTTCATATCTCTCCTCATAATAATTATAGTGGTCATCATACATATTGGTCACATGAATAAGCCCCTCTATCGTATTGGAAAGTTCAACGTACATTCCCCATTTTGTTATGCTTGAAATAACGCCCTCAAAAACCTGTCCGATACGGTCTTCCATATATTCCGCCTTTTTCAGTTTTATCGTTTCTCGTTCCGCCTCTTCCGCACGTCGTTCCATTTCACTGGAATGTTTTGCCACTTCCGTCAACATTCCTTCGTAATGCTCCCTGCGGTTTGCATTCATGCGTCCCCTTATATTTTCCTTAATAATACGGTGAATCTGTAAATCCGGATATCGTCTGATCGGCGATGTAAAATGACAGTAATACGGCGCCGCAAGCCCAAAATGTCCCGTATTGTCCGGCGTATATTTCGCCTGCTTCATAGAGCGGAGAGCCAGTCTGCTGATAAGCATTTCCTCCGGTGTTCCCTCCACTTTTGTCAAAAGTTTCTGCACCTCTTTCGGTCGCACCGCATTGTTTGCAATATGAAGAGAATGTCCGAAATTATTAATAAAAATCGCCAATTTTTTAATTTTCTCCTCGTCCGGTGTTTCATGGGTGCGGTATACAAACGGTATCTCCTGCCAAAAATAATCCTCTGCCACCGTTTCATTGGCAATCAACATAAAGTCCTCGATAATCTTTGTCGCCACGTTTCTGTCATACGGTTTTAGTTCCAACGGCTTTCCGTTTTCGTCCAATATCATTTTTGTTTCGGGAAAATCAAAATCAATCGAACCTCGCTTTTTACGTTTTCCACGCAAAATATCCGCCAGTTCCTCCATTAATTGAAACATCGGATAAAACTCTTTATATTTCTCAATTTCCTGTTCGTCATTTTCTTCCAAAATCTTCTTCACGCTTGTATACGTCATTCGTCTGTTGACACAGATAACCGTCTCCGCTATCTTATGGTCAATCACTTCCCCTTTCGGCGTAATCGTCATAATACAACTGAGTGCAAGTCTGTCCTCCCCTTCATTCAAAGAACAGATACCGTTTGAAAGTGCATGCGGAAGCATCGGAATAACTCTATCCGCCAAATATACACTCGTTCCGCGTTTATACGCCTCTCTGTCCAACGCACTGTTTTCCTGCACATAGTTTGCCACATCTGCGATATGAACGCCGAGCAGATAATTATTTCCATCTCTTCTTATGGAAATGGCATCGTCCAAATCTTTCGCATCCTCTCCGTCAATCGTCACCATGTCCCAATCACGAATATCCATTCTGCCCGCCATATCCGCAGGAATAATTTTATCGCCGACACGCTCCGCCTGATTCATCACTTTTTCAGGAAATTCTACCGGCAGATCAAAATCTTTTACAATCGACATAATATCCGTTCCCGGTTCATTGATATGACCGATAATTTCCACAACTTTTCCTTCCGGCTTCTTTCCTACCTTACCATAAGAAGTCAGTTCCACCACAACTTTATGACCGGTTACCGCACCTTTTGAACGTTCCAGAGGAACAAATACGTCCTGCGAAAACTTTGTATTATCCGGTATAACAAAACCAAAATTTTTGTTTCTCTGAAAATATCCGACCAGTCGTGTTGTCCCGTGGGATAAAATCTTTGTAATCTTTCCCTCTCTTCGTTTCCCCTCCGGCGCAGATTTAATGACAACTTCCACGCTATCCCCGTGAAACGCTCCGTTAATATCATCTTCCGAAATAAAAATATCTTCATCTTCGCCTTCAACCGTAACAAATCCAAATCCTCTCTGATGTGCCTGATACGTTCCCACAAGACTTTTCGCCTCGCCTTTTACATATTTGCCTTTCTTGGAAACTCTGATTTTCCCCTCCGCCTCAAGAGAGTCTAAAATCTTCTTCAATTCTCCCCTGTCTTCTCTCGGTACTTGCAAAAGAATGGCAAATTCCTTGATCTTCATCGGCACATAAAATTCGTCACAGATAAAATCATAGATCATCTTTTTTCTTTTCTCAAAAATCTCGTTCATCTTTTCACTTCCTTTCTTCTTTGCAACATAAAAGGAACACCCTACCTGAATAGAGTGTTCCACTTTCTTTCATCATACATTATGCAAATACTTTTAAGTTCAAAACTGCTGCTAACACAACAAATAAAATTGCTAAGAACTTTGTAGATTTTACTAAAGCACCTTCCATAGAACGTCCTTTATTCTGTCCCCAGTAAGTATCGGCAGCACCGCTGATTGTTCCAAGCCCTGCTGATTTACCTTCCTGAAGTAGTACGATTGCTGTCAATGCGATACAGTCTATTGCAAATAAAATTGTAATTACCATTTTTAAAATTTCCATTCAAATACACCTCCTACGGATAACACTAGGATTAGTGTATCACAAACACTGTTAAATGGCAAGATTTTCTTGAAAAACATTCTTATATTTTGCCGTTTCTGCCAGTTCTTCCTCAATCCTCAACAGTTGGTTATATTTTGCCGTACGCTCCGAACGACACGGCGCTCCTGTCTTTATCTGTCCTGCATTCAATCCGACTGCAATATCCGCTATTACACTGTCCTCCGTTTCGCCAGAGCGGTGGGAAATAATCGCTTTGTATCCTGCATTTTTTGCCGTTTCCACCGCCTTTATCGCCTCCGTAAGTGTTCCGATCTGATTTACCTTTATCAAAATGGCATTGGCAATATGCTGTCGGATACCTCTATCCAACCTGTCCGTATTTGTGACAAACAAATCATCTCCCACAAGCTGAATATCCTGTCCGAGTCTTGTCGTAAGCAGTTCCCAGCCTTCCCAGTCCTCCTCGTCAAGCGGATCTTCTATGGAAATAATCGGGAACTCCGTCAAAAGTTCCTCGTAATAGTCAATCATTTCCTCCGCTGAATATTCTTTTCCCTCTCCTGCAAATATATATTTACTCTCTTCTTTATTATATAACTCCGATGCCGCCACATCCAATGCAAGCACAACATCTTTTCCCGCCTTATATCCCGCTGTTTCTATCGCTTTTACGATAAAAAACAGTGCCTCTTTCGCATCTGCAAGTTCCGGTGCAAAACCGCCCTCATCCCCCACAGCAGTTTCTTTCTTTTCTTCCTTTAAAATACCTTTCAAACGATGATAAACCTCAGCGCCTATCCGCAATGCTTCCCGAAAACATTTTGCCCCTATGGGCATAATCATAAATTCCTGAATATCAATAGAGTTATCCGCATGGCGTCCGCCGTTTAAAATATTCATCATCGGAACAGGCATTGTGTCCGCATTAACTCCGCCCAAATACCTGTATAGCGGAATGTCAAGCGCCTTTGCCGCCGTCTTTGCCACTGCAAGCGAAACGCCCAACATGGCATTTGCCCCTAAATTTGATTTATTTTCCGTTCTATCCATTTTCAGAAGAATACCGTCTATTTTCTCCTGCTCAAAAACATTTATACCGATAATCTCCCTCGCAATCGCATCATTCACATGGTGAACCGCCCTTGTTACCCCAAGACCGTTATATCTCTCATCCCCGTCACGAAGTTCAACCGCTTCATATTTCCCTGTAGACGCTCCTGAAGGCACGGACGCTCTCCCCACTATATTTTCTCCCACGAGAACTTCCACCTCGATTGTAGGATTTCCTCTTGAATCTAAAATTTCTCGTGCGTATATATCTTGAATTGGTAAATTTTTATACATGATATTTTTCCTCCTTCTGTATCATATTATTACCAAGATATATGTTCTAATTCGTTGACAATTAATATTCGGAGCGTTACAATTTGAGAAGAAAAAGTAACAAAACATTAAGGGGTATACAAATGAAAACAAAATTAAAATCTTTCTCTTTACTAACCGGAAGTATTCTTTTAATGGCGGTGGGAATTTATTTTTTCAAATTCTCAAACAACTTCACCTTTGGCGGAATTACAGGTCTTGCCGTTCTCGTTGCAAAGAGCGGATTTATGAGCGCCGGTGATTTTACTTTCATTATGAATATGGTCCTTCTGTTAATCGGGTTTCTTATTTTAGGAAAAGATTTTGGTATTATGACTGCCTACTGCAGTATTCTTCTTTCCGTAGCCTTGTCGGCTTTGGAAAGACTCTTCCCAATGACAAAACCGATGACGGATCAGCCTATGTTAGAATTGATTTTTGCCATTGCACTACCCGCAATCGCATCGGCAGCGCTTTTTAATATGGGAGCATCCAGCGGCGGAACAGATATTCTTGCAATGATTGTAAAAAAATATACAAGTTTCAATATCGGAAACGCTCTTTTATTAAGTGATATTGTCATTACTTTGCTTGGTTTCTTTGTTTTCGATATCAAAACAGGGCTTTATTCCGTTCTCGGACTTGCCGTCCGTTCACTGATGATTGATAATGTGATTGAAAGTATGAACCTAAGTAAATATTTCAATGTTGTTTGCAGCGACCCCGAACCAATTTGCGATTTTATCGTTCACGAATTAAATCGAAGTGCAACAACTTGTCTTGCAAAAGGCGCTTTTTCCGGAGATGACCGTTATATTATCTTCACCGCACTAAACAGGTCGCAGGCAGTAAAATTAAGAAATTTTATCAAACAACAAGAGCCGGGGGCATTTATTCTGATTTCTAATACAAGTGAAATTATCGGTAAAGGATTTCATTATGTATAAAAACAGGGAAAGTACAATTCGTACTTTCCCCGTTTTATTTATCGCTTATTCTATAATCAGTCCTTCTTTTTCCATTACATCAATCACTTGATTTACATATTCTTCACACAATTCATGTGTAGCGGCCTCCACCATAACACGAATAACCGGTTCTGTTCCACTTTCTCTCACAAGAATACGTCCGTCGCTTCCTAATGCTTCCGTTACCTTTTCTACTTCACGGACAACCGCCGGATTTTCTCTTGCCATTTTCTTATCGGAAACTTTTACGTTTTTCAATAACTGCGGATAAATCTTCACTTCCTCCGTCAGTCTGCCAAGTGTTTCTTTCTTCTCCAGCATAACTTCCATAAGCAAAAGTGATGTTAAAATTCCGTCTCCTGTTGTGGCATATTTGCTGAAAATAATATGTCCCGACTGTTCTCCGCCAAGTGAATGATTATTTTGCACCATATTTTCGTAAACGTATTTATCTCCTACAGCAGTCTTTTCATACTTCATTCCAACTTTGTCACACGCTTTATATAATCCAATATTAGACATAATCGTTGTAACAATCGTATCGTTGTTTAAACGTCCCTGCTCTTTTAAATATTTTCCGCAAACATATAAAATCAAATCGCCGTCCACAACTTTTCCGTTTTCATCTACCGCAAGGCATCTGTCTGCATCGCCGTCATAAGCAAATCCTACATCTAATTTTTTCTCTTTTACAAATTCCTGCAATGCTTCTATATGAGTTGAACCGCAGCCTCTGTTAATATTCGTTCCGTCCGGCTCGCTGTGAATAACGTAAGTTTTTGCTCCAAGTGCGTCAAAAACACTTTTGGCGATTGATGAAGCGCTTCCGTTAGAGCAGTCAAGCCCTACTCTCTTATCTTTGAAAGAACGTGTTGCCATTGCAATCAAATGTCCGATATATCTATTTCTTCCCGCTGAGTAATCAACCGTGCGTCCGATATTTTCTCTTGTTGCCAACGGAAGTTCTCCGAAAGTTCCGTCAATATATGCCTCCACTTTTTCTTCGACTTCCGCCTCTAATTTGTGGCCCTTTCCATTGATTACTTTAATTCCATTGTCATAAAATACATTATGGCTGGCGGAAATCATAATTCCACAATCAAAATCTTCTGTTCTTGTCACATAGGAAACGCTCGGTGTTGTCGTAACATGAAGAAGGTAAACGTCTGCCCCCGAAGAAGTCAAGCCTGCTGAAAGCGCATCCTCAAACATGTAACTGCTTCTTCTCGTATCTTTCCCGATAACTACCTTTGCTTTATGCTCCTGCCCGTAATACCAACCTAAAAAGCGTCCTACTTTAAAAGCGTGTTCCACAGTTAATACAACATTTGCTTCCCCTCTAAAACCGTCTGTTCCAAAATATTTTCCCATTATTAATTCTCCTTCTTTGTATTATTGTCCTATTTTTTTGCACATTTTTTACTACCATATTATATACTTCTTCCCGAAAATATACAAGATTTTTTTTAAAAAAGATTAAAAATGGAATAGCCGCCATTACTCGCGATAATGACGGCTGTTCATAAAACAGTTTTTAGTTGTTGTTAATGGTAAGCCCTTTTAAAACATTTTCATAAAATAACTAAGTGTTTTCTCAACAACAAAGAAATGATATGATGCGTGTATAATTGTTGGCAAATATATATTTCCCGAATATGCATATAAAAACGAGAAACAATACTGCATCAAAACACCCTCGCAGATGAAATTGATAACACTCAAAATACTAATTGCCGTGCCACCAAGACAATATGCAAACAGCAAATGTGTCATCCCATATAAAATGCCACATACGATTGTTCCTTTGTGATTTCCAAGTAAAGTAACCATTCTCGGCCATAAGTACCCAATAAAAATAATTTGTTCCGTAAAAAACATCAAACCGAGATAATACACGCTATTTATCAAAAATCATATCCTGCAATTTTTCCGCTTTGTATATTTTCCCAATTCACAAAAAAGGCAATTACAAATAAGATTACAAATATACCCGCTGTCATTTTCCATTTCTTTGTTGTCAACCCTAATGTATGCAACTTACTCTTATTCATCACTACCAAAAGCAGAAAAAATACAATCGCAATCGGCATATAGACTTCTCTTTTTGTTAAACTAACAAGAAGTAATGAAACAATTTCAAACAGTGCAACTAAGACAAATGCAATCTCTCCGTCTTTTTTCGTCATATCCTTAAATAATGACGGAGTAAATAAAATTCGCCCAAAAGCACTAGCAAATTATGACAAAAAACCCATTTATTTTGCCAATCGGTAAATTGCCTCCAAATATATTTTCAGCCATGTTTCAATTTTACTTACCTCTAAATACTCATTTTTCTCATGCATCACATTCTCCTGCTCAGGAAGTAATGCCCCAAAGGCAACACAATTCGGCATTGTACGGGCATATGTACACCCTCCGTCCACTTCCGGTTCGGCTTTCATATCTCCCGTAACATCTCGGTACACCTGCATAAGCGTTTGTACAAGAAAACTATCTTTGTCAATATGTATTCCTTCTATGCAATCCAACAGTTCTGCTTCTATTCCCGTATCTTTAATCGCTTTCTGCAACTGTGTCATCACTTCTCCGCATTTGTATGTTACCGGCACACGATTATCCACAGAAAATCGCACTTCTTTGTTCACAACTTCCACTGTCCCGACATTAAAAGAAAGTACGCCTGACTCTTCATCTGAAAAGCACAATCCTAAATTTTCTCCGTGCAGGCATAAACCGATATATTGCATATAAAGTGAAGCAATCTGTTCTAAATCGCCTCCTACTTTCAACTCATCTACGGCAAGCATAACGCCTGTAATGGCATTGATCCCATTTTCCACCCATGCTCCGTGAGCCGCTCGCCCTACAGCAGTCAGTACAATTTTTCCGTTCTCTTCACTAATTTCATATGTACAGCCGCTCTTTGCCGTCCACTCTTCTTTTTGTCTTTCAATCTCATGTAAATATTTCTTATCTAAACGTACGCTTGCTTTTTCCGGAACAGAATTGACCGCATTTCCTCCCCAAAGAGAAACTTCATCGGAGATTTTTATTTTCAGACAATATTGCAGTAACCCTTTTTCCGCATATTTTAACGGAAAATCCGCATCGGGTGTAAATGCAATCTGAGGAGGTTCTGCTTTCCTTTTACCAAAGTAGTATTCCATGCATTTCCAATTCGTTTCCTCGTTCGTTCCGATAATCAGACGAACCTTCTTTTTCAGCGGAACATTCATTTCTTTTAATATACGCATTGCGTGAAGACAGACAACCATAGGGCCTTTGTTGTCTAAAACCCCTCTTCCATACAGACGTCCGTCAATAATTTGTGGATTGTATGGATCACATATCCAGCCCTCTCCGCATGGAACAACATCGGCATGGCAAAGAATTCCCAGTGTTTCTTCCCCCTCACCGAAGTCAATATGCCCCGCATAATTATCAAAGTTTTCACTTGTAAATCCCATATTTTCGCCTAACTCTAAGGCGCACTGAAGCGCTTTTGCAGGTCCTTCTCCAAAAGGCATCCCCTCCTTCGCTTCATCTTCCACGCTGTTAATGGAACACATTTTGATTATATCTTCCACAATTCTTTCCACAGCATTTTCTAACACTTTCTCCATTTCCATAGTTCTCTCCTTATAAACCCTTTCCTTTTCAAAAAACACCCATAAATTCTCTGTCGAATTTATGAGTGTTCTGTCGCTGATTAGTGATGGAATAAACGAATTCCCGTAAATGCCATTGCCATATTATATTTATTGCAAGTTTCGATTACATTGTCATCACGAACGGAACCGCCCGGCTGTGCAATATATTTTACACCACTTTTGTGTGCTCTCTCAATATTATCTCCGAATGGGAAGAACGCATCCGAACCTAATGCAACATCTGTCATTTTGTCTAACCATGCACGTTTTTCTTCTCTTGTAAATACTTCCGGTTTTACTTTGAAAATATTCTGCCATGTTCCTTCTGCCAAAACATCTTCGTACTCATCGCCAATATAAAGGTCGATTGCGTTATCTCTGTCTGCTCTTCCGATTTTATCTACAAACTGTAAACCTAAAACCTGCGGAGACTGACGCAGCCACCAGTTATCTGCTTTCTGTCCTGCAAGACGTGTACAGTGGATACGTGACTGCTGTCCTGCACCGATTCCGATTGCCTGTCCGTCTTTTGCGTAACATACAGAATTTGACTGTGTATATTTTAATGTAATTAAGGCGATTGCCAAATCAATTTTTGCCTGCTCAGGTATTTCTTTATTTTCTGTAACTACATTCGATAATAATTCATCGTCGATAACAAGTTCATTTCTTCCCTGCTCAAATGTAATTCCGAATACCTCTTTATGCTCAATCGGATTTGGTTCGTATGTCGGGTCAATCTCAATAATCGCATAATTTCCTTTTTTCTTCTGCATCAATAATTCCAATGCTTCCGGTTCATATCCCGGAGCAATTACGCCGTCCGAAACTTCACGTTTAATTAATTTTGCAGTGGCAACGTCACATACGTCTGAAAGAGAAATGAAATCTCCGAAAGAAGACATTCTGTCCGCTCCTCTCGCTCTCGCATATGCACAGGCAAGCGGAGATAATTCGCCCATATCGTCTACCCAGTAAATTTTTGCCAGTGTATCGTCAAGAGGAAGTCCAACCCCTGCTCCTGCAGGTGAAACGTGTTTGAAAGAAGTTGCCGCCGGAAGTCCCGTTGCCTTTTTCAGTTCTCTTACTAACTGCCAGCCGTTGAACGCATCTAAAAAGTTAATGTATCCCGGTTTTCCGCATAATACTTTAATAGGAAGTTCTCCTTCTTCCATATAAATTCTTGAAGGTTTCTGATTTGGGTTACAACCGTATTTTAATTCTAATTCTTTCATTTGTTCCTCTCCTATTTATTTTTATTTACAATCTTTGTTTCTTCTTTTCCTGTTTCAATATCGATATAACGCACGAATAAAGATACTTTATTCTCTTCATTTAAACTGTTCCATAACATCTCTGTAAACTGTTCCATATCGTCCATAATAGCAATTCTTTTTGGCTCTCCCTCAAAACTCGGAAGCGGATTTCCGTCACATTTGTATGTGTGAATGAAATGTCCTTCCCCTGCAATTGCATTTTCATATGCAAATGTGTAGCGGTTGCAAGCCTCAGGATTTCCATTGTCGCTCTTCAAGATAGACATTGCATAACTGTAATTTCCGTTTTCAATATGTAATATACCTGAAATACGAGGTGTGTAATTTGGCGCATCCGGTTCAAACTCTCTGCATCTGAGTGACTGCTCAAAAGTCAACTGTTTATCCATTCCCTCGTAAATTGTATCTGTCTGGTCACCGTTTGTTACGATTGTCTTATTGCCCAACACTCTTACCGGTGCATAGATAATTAAACTTGGATCTGTTAATTTGGAAGGATCAAATGCCTGTGTGCGAATTCCTCTTCCTTCTTCTACGAATACACGATTTCTACTATTTTCACTTCTTCCCATAATGAAGTATGCCGTTACCGCTTTCTTTCCGTCCGGAGTTTTTCCGATGATAATTCCGCGTCCCGGATAAGCATTTCCTTGTAATTCTTTTTCAATTGATAACATTTCCATGAATATTCTCCTTTTTTCTTACTGATTGCTATGGTTAGTCCCTTCTTTTATTATAGCCTACAATACAGTCTGTTTACCAGTAGATTTTACTAATAAGTTTTTATAATGCAAAGTAATAATTCTGTTAAAATTGGCGGATTTCAATCTCATCTCCGTCCTCCAATTTTTGAACAGATTTAATCACTATATAATATCCCGCATTTTCATTTACTTTCACAAACACTCTGTCTCCTGCTTTATGTCCCATAAGCGCTTTCCCAATAGGCGACTCCGTACTGATGCGGTTGTCAATGGAATTTCCTCGTACAGTTGTAACAACTTTAAATGTTTCATATTCGTCATCGTCCTCAAAATATACTTCAACCGCCTTATTAATTCCAACTTCATCTTCTTTTGCGTCATCTTCCACAATCTGCGCCGTTCTAATCATTCTCTGCAGATAACGGATACGGCTTTCATTTTTATTTTTATCTTTCTTTGCCGCATGATACTCAAAATTCTCACTTAAATCACCGTGGGCTCTCGCCTCCTTTACCGCCTCCAACGCTTCTTTTCTCACGACAAGTCTGCGATATTCTATTTCCTCCTCCATTTTTTTAATATCTTCTTCCGTCAACTGATTATACATCTCACTGCTCCCTTTCTTATAAAAAACTGATGAGAATATATATTCCCACCAGTTTTATTTCATTTATTGCGTTGCCTCAGAATCCTGTAATATTTCGCCGTTTTCCACCTGTTCAATCAACTGTTTAATCTCTGCCACAGACTCTTCGTCCGGCTGGCATACATATAATTTCATCGAACCTGAGGAATAACATCTTTGCTTATCGCCTGTTCCCTCTGCCGCAACAGACTTGATATTCCATGCTCCTCCCTGATTTAACTGCATTTTAATCAAAGTCTGTAATTGTGCCTGCGACATATTCGTTTCCACGCCGTCGCTCACTTTACTAATAATTGAATTTGCCTTAATCAACATAGACGGGGATACCATTTTTTTAATCATAGCGGTTAAAACAGCCTGCTGATGTTTTCCCCTCTGATTATCTCCGTCAGGAAGATTATGTCTCTCTCGCGAAAACGCCAATGCCTGCTTACCGTTAAAATGGTTCATTCCCTTTGTTACTTTCACTATTGCTCCCGACTCTTTTCCCGTTCTAAACGTATAGTCAGATTCAACATCAACTCCGCCCAGTTCATCAACAATATCAATAAGCGAAGTAAAGTTTACTCGCGCATAAAACGGAATTTCCACATCATACAATTCACTCAATGTCTTTATCGACGTATCTACACCGTAAATTCCCGCATGAGTCAATTTATCTTTCTGCCCATTGGAAACTCCCGGAATTTCCACATAATAATCTCTCGGAGTTGTCACAAGCAAAATTTGTCTTGTCTTTGGATTGATTGTCGCTATGATATTTACATCACTTCGGCTATTCTTCGTAATCTCACCGTAAACATCAATCCCACTTACATATACGCTGAACGGCTCCGTTTTTACTTTAATATTAGAAGAAACATCATCTAATTTTGTTTTAATATTATAGTGATAAATAATTTTTACTTTATCGGAATATCCATGAAATTCTTCTTCTAAAATTTCTTTATATCCTTCATTATATATAATTGCTTTCACTTCACCGTTATGCAAAGCTTTTGCCTGCTCATTTACATTTTTATACTCTTTCGTCTTTATTTTCATGCCCACTTTCTCATTAATATGAGAAATCGTGTCTTTCATATCCGCTTTATCCAATTTATACTGCACACCAAAAGTATAGTCGCTTACATCAACAATATCTTCTGCCTTGTCATCTGCTAAAACAGCAACAACCATCGTATCTACCTTTGAATCGCCTCCGGTAACTTTCCCCAATGCTCCGGTCATAAAGCCTATCTGATATGTGCCTGCCAAAATACATACAGTCATCAACACTATATATATCTTGCCAATTATGCCTCTCTTCTTCCGTTTCACTTGTGACAATAAACCAATACACCACAAAACAGCAAGCACAACACCCGCAATCACTAAATATTTTAGCGGAATAATATTAGACAAAACAAGCATGGCTATCAAGCCTGCTGAAGCAAGTAACTGCAACAGAAGTAATATCTTCCCTAAAATATTTCTCCCCTTCTTCTCCTGCTTTTTCTCCGGCTCCGGAACTCTCCTATTTTCCGAAGTCGATTTAGCCGGATTGTCCCAGCCCATTGATTTTGCGTACCGCTTTTCCATCTGTTTTTTCTTTCGTTCCTGAAGACGTTCATACTCTCGTCTTTCTTTCGGACTCATACCCTTTTTTCCCATTTGTACTCCCTTCTTGTATGGTTCAAGAATTTTACTTGCTAATGAATAGTTACGCTCCCTACAATACCCTACTATATTAGTACATACTACAAAAAAACTCAAGCATTTATTGAAGGATTACATAACAACGTCCTCTATAGGCGCTAACAGAACCTTTCCTGTTCCTCTGTACACATTTACCAGACCTTCCCCTGAGGCTGCAGAGCCTGCCAATGTTCTGCCCGAACGTTCCACAGTGAAATTTAAACTTCCACTCCATGCAATCGCCATATTTCCGTCCACCTTTAACACATCATCCTGCAATGTAATTTCAATTAATTCTTCGCGGGGACAAGGTGTTTCTAAACAGAGTATCCCCTCTCCCACAATTCCTAAATTAAACAATCCTTCATTTCCCGCTACCGCAGATGAAAAATTAGAACGCATAACTGCTTTATGCTTCAACTGTGCATCGCAAGCCAAAAACAATCCGTCATCAAGCACAATGGAATGATTCCAATCCGCCAAATCAAGAAGCAAAATATGTTTATAAGTCGGTTCAAGTACAAGTGTTCCGCTTCCTTTATACTCAGGTTTAATTGCCGACTCACCGCTCACTTTACCGCGAACTGCCTTTCCCAATAAATCTCCTACTCCCTTTAATCCTGTTGTCGCATTCACATCACCGACCATCCACTGCATCGCTCCGGACTGTAAAGTAATGTTTGCTTTGCTTAACTCACAAATCACCTGTCTTTTCCGCACATTCATCGCGTTGCAAAAATATGCTTTCTGTGCATCCTGCGGAGAAACACTTAAATCTCTCTGATATTCTACAACCGTAAATGGTCCGAGTGTATCTAAAATCTTAATATCATCATTATCGGTAAAATTTGAAATTTGGTACATACTCTACCTCCGCTATTATTTAGTATGTTGTAAATCCACCGTCACTTGCCACAATAGAGCCTGTAATATGTTTTGCCTCATCACTTGCAAAATATAAAATAGTCGCCGCCTGTTCTTCCGGTGTTGCGTTTCGTTTCTGTAGTGTTTCTGTTTTTCCTGAAAGCATGGAGTTTTTCAACCATTCCATAGGATCTTTGCCCTGAGCCGCAATCTCTGCCATTCTCGTCTTAATATCTGCCGAACTTCTCTCTGTCAAAGGAGTATCTGTTCCCGCCGGACAAACTGCATTACAAATAATTCCTTTTGTCGCATAATCAACTGCTACCGCTTTTGTCAAACCGCTTACAGCATGTTTACTTGCCACATATGCCGCTGCTGAAGGAAATCCTCTCACACCGGCAACACTGGATACATTTACTATCGCTCCGCCGTTTTCCTTCATCAGTTTTACTTCTTCACGACAGCAATAAAAACATGAGTTCAAGTTGGCATCAATGACTTTTGACCAGTCATCATCTTCTAATTCTTCCACTGTTTTAGATGCGCCTACAATTCCTGCGTTATTTACCGCAACATCAAGTTTTCCGAACTCTTCTTTAATTTCTGCGAAAAGTTTCTTAACCGCTTCTTTGTCGCTGACATCACATTTTTTGAATACTGCTTTTCCTTCTTCGTTTGTAATTGCCTCAACTACAGCGTTTCCTCTCTCTTCATTACGCCCTACTGCGATAACGATTGCTCCCTCTCTCGCCCCGCGTAGTGCTACCGCTCTTCCTATTCCCGAAGTCGCCCCCGTTACTAACATAATTTTGTCACTAAAACGTCCCATATTTATGACCTCCTTGTTTAATTTAATAGTATTGTAGCATAGGGAAGGGGATTTGTATATACAATAATAGAAACCAAAAAACTCCCCAAGCCCGAAGTCCTGAGGAGTTGAAATTCTTTTTGAAATTGTACGTTCCGAAACGTATGATTAACGTTTAGAGATAACTTGGAAGGCTTGATTTTACAGGGTTCTTGGAATGCGGTGTTGCAAACACGTTACAAACGCAGGACTTCTCATTACTCCTCAGAACAACTCTAAATCATACTAAAAATTCTTCTAAATCTGGATAATCCTTAATATGTTTTCTTACATAGTTTCTTTTAAATGCTGAAAATATGCTGCTTCTACTCAATGTTACCTTTAGGGTTCTCTTACAACGTTGCATTTCTGGATCTTTTTTATGCTTTTCCAACATTTTATATAAGAAGTTCATCTCCTCTGCCAAACGATCAATTCTATATTGACATGCTGCTTCCCGAATCCCTGTATTGCGTTTTTCAAAACATTCCTTTATAAGATCAGCAGTCATAATTGCCCTCTCTTCATCCACAATATTATGTACATCTACATGACCTTTTTCATAACACTGTTCTAACATTTTTTCTGGATCTTCTTCGCAACAATCTATAATTTTATCGTCATATTTTGATTCTTTTTTTATATTGTTACAATGAGGACACACATAAAACAAATTATTCC
>Snoopy_p2__coassemble_453_pt1 | contig 34037 bp, 19 predicted proteins | sample Snoopy_p2__metabat2_low_PE_038 | metagenome-assembled genome bin Snoopy_p2
CAACTACTTTTGCAGCTACTGGAGTTGACTGTGCAGCGTTGTTTGCTTCGTTCTTCGCAGCGCCCTGTGACTTCATTGTCGGGAACAATAAAACGTCACGAATAGCAGCACTATCTGTCAACAGCATTACCATTCTATCGATACCAAATCCGATACCACCTGTAGGTGCCATACCGATTTCCAAAGCATTCATAAAGTCTTCATCTGTTGTGTTTGCTTCTTCATCACCCTGTGCAAGTAATTCTTCCTGTGCTTTAAAACGCTCTCTCTGGTCGATTGGGTCATTTAATTCTGAGTAAGCATTTGCCATTTCCCAACCGTTCATAAAGAACTCAAAACGTTCTGTATATTCCGGATTTTCCGGTTTTTTCTTTGTTAATGGTGAAATTTCAATCGGATGATCCATAACAAATGTAGGCTGGATTAAATGTTCCTCTGCAAATTCTTCAAAGAATAATGCAAGAATATCGCCTTTTTTGTGACGTTCTTCGTATTCCACTTTATGTTCTTTCGCTAATGCTCTTGCCTCTTTCAATGTATGAACTTCGTTCCAGTCAACACCCGCATATTTCTTAACGGCATCTACCATTGTAATTCTTTCAAACGGTTTTCCTAAATCCATCTCAACACCGTTGTAACAGATTTTCGTTGTTCCAAGAACTTCCTGCGCTACATAACGATAAAGATTTTCTGTTAAGTCCATCATTCCATTGTAGTCTGTATATGCCTGATATAATTCCATTAGTGTAAACTCAGGGTTATGTCTTGTATCTAATCCTTCGTTACGGAATACACGCCCGATTTCATAAACACGTTCCATTCCGCCGACAATAAGTCTTTTTAAGTATAACTCTAAAGAAATACGAAGTTTGAAATCCTCGCTCAATGCATTGAAGTGTGTTTCAAACGGTCTTGCCGCTGCTCCACCTGCATTTGAAACTAAGATTGGAGTTTCTACTTCCATAAATCCCTGTCCGTCTAAATACTTTCTAATGGCACTGATAATTTTAGAACGTTTAATAAATGTATCTTTTACATCCGGATTCATAATTAAATCCACATATCTCTGGCGGTAACGCAAATCTGTGTTTGTTAAACCGTGGAATTTTTCCGGAAGAATCTGAAGACTCTTTGATAATAAAGTTACTTCATGTGCGTGAATAGAGATTTCACCCATTTTTGTACGGAATACATCACCTTTAATACCTACAATATCTCCGATGTCCATTTTCTTGAAGTCTTTGTATGCTTCTTCTCCTACGTTATCTCTTGCAACGTAAGACTGGATATTTCCCTGTAAATCCTGAACATTACAGAAAGATGCTTTTCCCATAACACGTTTGGACATAATACGTCCTGCGATAGAAACATCTTTTCCTTCCATTTCTTCAAAATTATCTTTAATTTCCATACTATGATGAGTTACATCATATTTTGTAATAAGGAACGGATTTTTTCCGTTTTCCTGTAAGTCTGCCAATTTTTCACGGCGTACTTTTCTTAACTGGTTAAGATCCTGTTCCTGTGCATTCTTTTGTTCTGCCACTTTTCCCACTCCTTTAATTAAATTGACCTTTCAATTTTTAACACTTTGTATTCCATAACGCCTGCCTGTGTTTCCACTTCTACGACATCATCTACTTTTCTTCCGATTAATGCTTTTCCTACAGGTGATTCGTTGGAAATTTTCCCTTCAAGGCTGTTCGCCTCTGTAGAACCTACGATTTTAAATTCCATTTCTTCTTCAAATTCATTATCGTATACTGTAACTGTACATCCAATGCTGATTTTGTCCAAGTCTACTTCATCTTCTACAACAACTTCTGCATTTTTCAAAATCTTTTCTAATTCTTCGATACGTGCTTCAATATCTCTCTGCTCGTCTTTTGCTGCGTCGTACTCTGCATTTTCCGATAAGTCACCTTGTTCTCTTGCTTCTTTAATCTTTCCTGCTACTTCTTTACGTTTTACAACTTTTAAATTTTCTAATTCATCTTCAAGTTTCTTTAATCCAGCGTAAGTAAGAATAGTCTTTTTGTCTGCCATCTTAACTGCCTCCCTTGATTTACCATTTTATTTTTTCATGAAATTTTTCATGTATTTCTTCATTTGAATATACTTTGACAATTTCTGTATTATACTCTAGAAACAAGGGATTGTCAAGATTGTTCGGACTCGATAAAACATATAAAAACGGGGGATAAACTATGTATCCCCCAAATTTTTATTTACCTGATTTTCTGCGAAGAATTGCAATGATTACACCAAGGCATCCTGCCATTCCTAAAGCAGTTGCAAGCGGTTCTGACACATCTCCTGTTTTTACCGGTTTCTGATTTTGATTACCGCTGTTACCTGCGTTGCCGTTATTGTTTTGACTGCTTCCGTTTCCTGCATTTCCGTTATTATTCTGATTGTTTCCGTTTCCTGCACTTCCGCCGTTGTTGTTTCCGTTGTTGCCGCTTCCGTTATTATTGTTATTATTGCCTTCCCCTGTTGCCGGAAGAACTCTAGTTTCTTTTACGCCACAACGTTCACATACTCTTTCTTCACATCCGTCTTCTGTTGCAGTAGGCTCTTTTACTACTACCCATTCGCCGAACTTATGACCTAACGCTTCTGTCTGTCTTGTTTCCGTTGTATGGCATATGCTGCAAGTTCTTGTTTCTTCTCCCGCTTCTGTACATGTTGCTTCTTTTGTCACTTCCCATTCGCCAAACTCATGACCTAATGCTTCTGTCTGTCTTGTTTCTGTTGCATGGCATCTGCTGCAGGTTCTTGTTTCTTCTCCCATTTCTGTACATGTTGCTTCTTTTGTCACTTCCCATTCACCAAATTCATGACCTAATGCTTCTGTCTGTCTTGTTTCTGTTGTATGGCATCTGCTGCAAGTTCTTGTTTCTTCTCCCGCTTCTGTACATGTTGCCTCTGTTGTCACTGTCCAGTCACCCCATGTATGTTCACAAGTTGATGAATCCTGTGTAACCGTAATTTTATATGTTACGCCTTCTGTAACTAATGTAACTGTGCCAGGGTTTTTACCTGTAACTGCATTTCCTACAGATGCTTTGTAGAAGTTCCAAGCATTGTCATCTTGTGCATAAGCGGCAACTTTGTCATTTTTCACAGCCCAGTTGTTTAAATAATATCCGTCTTTAGAAACTGCGAATCCACCATTGTTTTTCGCTGTCACTGTCAATGTCTGCGGTGTATCTTTCAATGTGACGTTTTGATTATCAATATTTACATATTTTCCGTTAACATCTTTCATCGTGTAACCATTTCCCGCTTTTTCCAATGTCCAAAGTGAATCTTTATAGTCACCTGTATTAAAGTTGGCTGCTTTCATACCCAAACCACTTGGATTTCCGGCTGATGCGGGTGTATTCAGCATAATATGTGTGTCATTTCCAAAGAGGTATGTTCCTGCTTCCAGTTTTGTGATTGCATTATAAGGAGGCATATCATTCTTTTCTTCTCTTGTAATACTTTCCGCATCTCCTTCTGTCTTTATCACTTTACCTGCAAGATTTACTGTTTCGCCTACTTTTAAGTTAATTTCTTTTACATCATTTTTTACAATAATATAATATGTAGTTCCGCCGATAGTAACTTCTGTCTTTCCTTCAGATACACCTTTAATTGTGATGTCTGTTTTCGCTTCTGTTGTCTGTCCTTTATACATTTCACCTGTTACTTTCGCAACATAACTGTATTTATCTGTTTCTGCCGAAGGATTGAGCAGATAATTTTTATTGTCTGTTCCTTTTGAAGCGATTAAATACTGTCCGTTATTCGTAAGTTCTGATAATTCTTTTACTTTTACATATCCTGTAATTTCACTGTCTTTTGCATCTTTTGATGCTTTGTAAATATCGAATTTACAATTATCGTGCATTTCTCCATTTCTGTCAAAGTATAATTTTGCTGTATCTTTATAGAAATATAAATATCCTCCTGCTCCACCGGCAGCTTCTTGCTGGAAACTAAATGTGCCGTCATTATTTTTTGTCACTTTAATATCTGCACTTGTTTTTGTAAGCGGTGTATTTCCTGATGTTGCTGTCTTTGGAGTAAGATATACTGTTTCTCCTTTTGCAGTTGTTCCCGAAATCACATATTTATCATTCTTCTTAGTAAATGTAAACAGGCTGCTGCTGATTCTCTTTTTCTCTCCATTAAACTTCGCATCTGTTCCTAACTGAATTTCTGCTTCCGGTTTGATTTCCACTTCTTTTGTGGTTACTTTCGCTACATGGTCAAATGTATTTGTTGTACTTGCCGGATTGAGTACATAATACGCTCCGTTTGTTCCTTTGATTGCAATAATGTACTGTTCTCCATTTTTTACTTCTGACAACTGGTTTACTTTTTTGTAGCCCGGAATTTCAGATTTTTCTCCCTCTGCTTTTTTGTATAACTCAAATTTACAGTTATCGTCTACATTATTCTGTCTGTCGAAATGTAATTTTGTTTTATCTCCTTTATAGAAATACAAATACTGTCCCGCACTTCCTGAAGAAGTGTCTTTTAATGCAAATTTACCGTCGCCCTGTTGTTCCAATAAAATATTAGAACTTGTTGTACTGCACGGACATTTTCCTGTTGAAACTTTGTGGCTTAAATATACTGTCGTATTCCCTGCTTTTGAAGAGATTTTATATGTATTTGCCTGTCCGCTTACTGAAGTAAATGTAAATAAGCAACTGTCCAATTCTTTTTCCTGTCCGTCAAATTTTCCGTTTGCCGTAGCAAGTTTTGCTTTCACTACAGTTTCTACTTCTTTCGGGTCTTCTCCCTCTAATGTAACTTCGGCAATAGTTTTATCCAAGCCTTCTAATTGGCTATCGCTGTAGTTTCCTGTTTTGTCTGTGTATGTTTTTTTATCGCCTACACGAAGATTGACAATCTCATATTTTTCGCTGTCTGTTACATTTACACGGATTTTTGTACTGTCTTCCCCTGCTTTCACAGTTACAACTGCCTGTTCCAATCCTTTTACTTTTTGAGAAGTTAATTTCAATTTACCGTTTTCAACTGTACCCGTTACCGCCTTTTCATTGTCTGATTCTACAGTTACTTTTGCATTCTCTTTTAGTCCGTTTACTGTAAATGTTTTTGTTTCATTGGATTTCATTGTCACTTCCGATACAAATTTTCCCGCATCATCTGTACACCAAATATTTCCGATTGCTCCGCCTTTTACAATATCTTCTATGTCTAAATTAACATATTTAATTTCCGTTGCACCGTTTTCATAAAGTAAACCTACTGTTCCGTCAGGCAATACAGTTAAACATGAGTAGGCATAGTATGCCGAACCGTTAATACTGTATTCATATGCCCATTTTAATGAACCGTCATCTTGAACTAAGGCTACGAAAATCTTCCCTGCCGCACGACTTCCGGTATTAGAAGGAGCTGCAAAAAGGATTGCTGTCTTTCCGTCAATTTTTTCCGGATAAGTTATCGCTGTCAACTGGCATCCTAAGTTGTAACTTATTCCCATATTTTGTTGTGCAGACCATGTCTGTCCCCAGTCATTTGATACATAATATCCACCGTGACGTGTAAACATATATAACTTACCGTCCGCTTCAGTCACAACTGCTTCAGAACTTGTCCCTGATACAGACTGTCCACGTGTCCATGTTTTTCCCTCGTCATCAGAGTAGATTGCGACACTGTTTTTATCCCCATTTGTATATTCATATGCCGTAAATACAATTCTTCCCTCTGACGTTACCATTCCGCGTCCTGGACCGACAAGGAGAGATTGTTCGTTGTCTTTTCTTAAATTTAAAATAGAAGGAGAGGACCATGTTTTTCCGCCGTCTTCCGATGTTGTCATATAGAGGTAGTCTGTAGGCCATACCTGATATGGTGAGTCTGCCTCAAAAAGATTGGCGTCCACACCTTTGCCTTTTACGTTGAAATATTCATCAACGGTGTAATCCTCTACAACATTTCCTTTATCATCTTGAATGGAGTAGGCTCCTTCGCCTTTCTTTCCCTCATTTTTTACTAGACGATATGTATAGTTTTCCTGTTTTGTACGTTCCGCACACCATACATCGCTCCAGCCTTCTTTACTTGCCAAAAGGATATTTCCCTTTTCATCATGGCTTTTATTTCCTACAGGTTTTGCTTTCGCACCGTTTAACGCATACCCTGCCGGATACAAATCGGCAATCATATATACTTTCTCGCCGTCTGTCGCCATTGCCGGATCGATAAATGCTGTTGAATTTTGATTATGTACATTTCCGTTATCACCGAGATAGTTTGCAAATGTATAGTTCCATGTTGCCCCATTGTCTTCGGAATAAGATACAATCGTATCCAATCCTCCACCATCCATATGAGTTGTCCATCTGGCGTCACAGCCTGCCACCAATGTTCCGTCATTAAGCGATACTAAACATGGAATACGGAATTTTTCACTTCCGCCTGTACCTGACCAAAATGGCTGTTCTTTTGTTGTACTGTTTTGAGGTTTCGTTCCCTCATTTGCTAAAACTGCAGGCATACCGTTAAATGTCAAAGTAGCCGCGAGCAGCAATGCCAAAACTCTTCTTCTCTTCTTCATTTTTCTTCCTCCCTAATTCGCAGCAAAATACTTTATGCAAAATATCTAGTCCGAACTTGTTTTTGCTTTACTTTTTATTATAATACTCACAAAAAATTTTATCTATAAGAAAAAGTGTACAAAAAAAATATCCTATACAAATCATTTTACACGATTTATAGGATATTTTTTATGCACTTTCACTAATCTACTAATCTTTCATCTAACAACGCCTTTAATTCTTCAAAACTTTCCACCCGATTTATGTCATCTCTCAACTTCGCAGAGTTTTTCATTCCCGTTGTGTACCACGCAATATGCTTACGCATTTCTCGAATACCGAGATAATCGCCTTTATATTTCATCTGCAATTCGGCGTGTCTTAACATGGTTCTTTTTACTTCCTGTACGTCAGGGCGTTTCGGCATCTCGCCGTGTTTTTCATAATAGAGCAACTCGGAGAAAATCCACGGATTTCCCTGCGCTCCTCTTCCAATCATAATACCGTCACAGTTTGTCTGTTTTTTTATCTCAACGGCGTCCTGCCCGCAAGTCACATCTCCGTTCGCTATAACCGGAATGGAAACCGCCTCCTTTACCTGACGAATAATATCCCAGTCTGCCTTTCCCGAGTAATACTGCTCTCTCGTTCTCCCGTGAACAGCAACGGCAGCGCCGCCGCTCGCCTCAATGATTTTTGCAATCTCCACCGCATTTACAGAAGCATCGTTAAAGCCTTTACGGATTTTTACCGTAACCGGCTTCTGAATTGCCCTAGACACTTTTGTTACAATCTGCTCCACCAGTTTCGGATTGTTCATTAACGCTGAACCCTCTCCGTTTTTTACGATTTTCGGCACAGGACAGCCCATGTTAATATCTAAAATCGCAAACGGCAGTTCTTCAATACTTTTTGCAACTTCGCTCATCACATCAGGGTCTGAACCGAATAACTGGAGAGAAACCGGTTTCTCCTCCGGATGAATTTCTAAAAGTGCCTGCGTATTGCGGTTCTTATACTGAATTGCCTTAGCGCTGACCATTTCCATGCAAAGAAGTCCCGCCCCCTGCTCTTTACAGAGTAATCGGAACGGCAAATCAGTCACCCCTGCCATCGGGGCTAAAATATATGGATTTTCCAGTTCTACATTTCCTATCTTCAGCATTATTCCCCTATATCCTCTCCTAAGAAAAATACTTTATAGTACAATTCAAGAGAACGAAGTAAATCTTCCTTTGTTCTCTGCAACTCTTTGATTTTCAATCTGCTTCCGATATCGTCATAAAGAAAATCATTTTCTTCTGAGGACACTTCAAAAACAAGCGTTCCGTCCTCCTCAAATTCTAGGGCGAGAATACCGCCGATTTCTTCCGTATATAACACGCACATAATTTTCAATTCATCTTTAATACTGTCCGGCAGTGCGTCAAAATCCGGATTAAAATAATATTTCTTTTCATATGCGTTTGACGCACATAATACTGTTTTTTCTTCTCTATACATATTCATACATTCCTCTCACTGAAACTTCTCCCGAGAAAACTCTTTCGATTTTCCCGTCTTCTTTCTCTACAAGCAACTCTCCCTCTTCATTGATCCCGAGAGCGAACGCTTCATATTCGTTATTCGGTTCTAAAATCCGCACCTGTTTTCCGCAGTTCACTAACATTTCATTATATTCGTCCTGCATAAAGGATACGTCTTCCGTTTCCGCAAACCGATTATAGTTTTCCTCAAAAGACTCCATTATTTTTGCAATTAAATCGGTACAGCAAAACTCTCTTCCCGCCTCTTTTTTTAATGAGGTCGCCTTATCCCGCAGTTCTTTCGGAAAGTTTTCCACATTTACATTTATTCCGACACCGATTATCACCGAAGAAATCGCTCTTTCCTCCATTTTCATCTCGGTAAGAATACCGCAAATCTTCTTTTTCCCGATAACCAAATCGTTGGGCCATTTAATTTTCACTTCCAAGTCTTCCCGCTCTCGCAATACTTTCGCTACACTGTATGCCATGACAAGCGTAAGCATCGGGGCTTTCTCCGCCGAAAACTTTGGTCTTAGCAAAAGGGACATATAAATATTGTCTGCATCTTCAGACTCCCACGTTCTTCCACGCCTGCCCCGTCCGGCATACTGTTTCTTTGCCGTAACAAGTGTACCGTGTTTTTCACCGTCTTTTGCCAGACGCATCGCCTCCGCATTTGTGGAGTCTATCTCCTCATAGGAATAGACGGTATTCCCCGCCCATTTCGTATTTATTTTCATTAAATCCGTCACATAATCCCTTCCTATCCGCACAAGCGCTGCAACAAACTTGGGAAATTCTCTCTTATCCCTCATCTGTTCATACCGCCTGCAGACTTGTTCATACAGTTCTCGCTCCGTATAAATCTTATATTTCTGAATACGAAGCAATTTTGCACAGGCTTCCAGCATCGTCAGATATAATTCCTCCTCCGTACAGCCTACGGGCATTCGCAGTTCAAATGCCGTTTCCATACGTTCTTTTTCTGACAGACGCGAAATCCTCGTACTATAATAGCACTCTTCCTCTATTTGTTCAATATAGTAAATCCGCCCTTTTAGTCCGTAAATCATTCGCTTTGCATCATAATATCCGATTTGCATATTTTGTCTGCTGCGTTTCTGATGAAACTCGATAATACTTCCGAGTTTCACACGGGGAGCAATCCGATACACATTCATTTCATCGGTCAGATGTACTTTAGGTTCACGTCCCGGACCATAAATCCGAATTTGAATGATATTTTCATACCCTCTGTCCACCAACGCTCCCATTGGCACATTATTAATGACACCGCCGTCAATATATGTTTTTCCGTGTAGTTTTTCATTTTTAAATCCCACAAGATAGGCGCTCGCCAATAGGAAATCCTCCAGCATTCCCTCAGGAATATCCTCTATGCTTAAATCCAGTTCTTTCATATCCGACACGGAAAAAGTCATAAGACAAAACTCTATTCCCGACTGTCGTATCTTTTTCTCATCCACATTTTCATGTATCAATCTCCGCAAAGGCGTCACATCGACACCACCGTCCGCCAATGTTTTCCAAATCTCCCGCAACACCTCCGTCAGCGTATTTTCTTTGCGGAACAATCGCTCCATCCATATATCATCTACATCCATTACTTTTGAAAATGTAATTTCACTCCAGACTTTCTCCGCCTTTTCCACATCATCCATACAGATAAACGCACCGTTTAACGCACCGACAGACGTGCCTGCCACCGCATTCACTTTTACGCCCGCCTCCCGCAGCGCTTTCCACGCACCAATCTGATAAGCGCCTCTGGCGCCTCCGCCGTCCAACATAATCGCATATTCTTTTTCCAAATCAATTACCGGCTTCATTTTGCACCTCCCCGCGTCCAAAAAAGGGATATGATGAACATACCCCTTTCTTTCTGTCTGCTTATTTATCTTTTCCGATTTCCGTCACGGATTTTACCAATCCCGCAACGCTTTGAATTTCTGACGGAATAATAATTTTCGTTGCTTTTCCGTCCGCTGCTTTCGCAAATGCTTCAAGACTCTTCATTGTCAATACGGCCTCGTCTGCTCCCGCCTCTTTCAAGAAACGGATACCGTCAGCATTTGCCTGCTGCACTTTAAGAATAGCCTCCGCCTGACCTTCAGCCTCTTTAATCATCTTTTCTTTCTCTGCTTCGGCTCTTAAAATTGCTGCCTGTTTCTCTGCCTCAGCGTCAAGAATTGCAGATTCTTTATTACCCTCTGCAACAAGAATAGTTGATTTCTTCTCACCTTCTGCACGGAGAATGGATTCACGTCTTTCACGTTCTGCCTTCATCTGTTTTTCCATTGCGTCCTGAATAGCGGCAGGAGGTATAATGTTTTTCAACTCTACCCTGTTTACTTTAATTCCCCAAGGATCAGTCGCTACATCAAGAGAAGAACGCATCTTCGCATTGATTGTTTCTCTTGAAGTTAATGTTTCGTCCAATTCCAAATCACCGATAATGTTACGAAGTGTTGTCGCTGTCAGATTTTCAATCGCCATAAGCGGATTGGCTACCCCATAACAGAAAAGTTTTGGATCTGTAATCTGATAAAATACAACCGTATCGATACGCATTGTAACATTATCTTTCGTAATAACAGGCTGTGGCGGGAAGTCAGCCACCTGCTCCTTTAAATCTACTTTTCTTGCAACACGCTCGATAATAGGTATTTTAAAATGCAGACCTACGCCCCACGTTGCCTGATACGCTCCCAATCGCTCGACAACAAGCGCCTGTGCCTGCGTAACAACCTTAATGCAGGAAATCAATATCAGGACGATCAAAATCAATAATGCAATCCCGACAATTGTTCCCATTCCGATTCCGCTACTTCCGTAATACATAGAAACCCCTCCTTGTTTTCTGAAAATATTTTTTTATTTATTTATTTTACTATATCTTATTTTCTTTTTCAAGAAAAATTTAAACGATTATGCTTTGTTTAGCGGAAAGGCGAATCTTACGGAAAATGTACTATCGTTCTCAAAAACTTCAAATGTACCTTTATGTTTTTCCATAATCGCAGCACAATTATGCAGACCAATTTTTGCCGAATCTCTTCTATTTGTTAATTTTGCTTTTGTATTTTGCATGGAAAGTACAAGATAACCATTTTCCAGTGCGTAGTGAATAAAAATCGGTTTGGATAAATCACCATACTTTGTCAAATTAGAAAACAGATTATGAAAAAGTCGGTATACCAAATTAATGTTGACTTCTAAAGTTGACGTAATATCATCTACCTCCCGCCGTATATCTGCTCCCTGCATTTCCAAATCAAACAAATTTTCCTCCAGCATCTGCATAATCAGTTCATTTCCATTCACTTTCTCAAAAGAAATCTTCTCCTCTCCGCCGCAAAGAAGAAAATGTTCAAACAGTTCATTTGTCAATTCTTTCAGATGATTTGCCTTGTCTAAGGAAATTCCGATGTATTTCTTTAATTCTTCATCTTCCCTGCCCTTACTTTTCGCCAACTCCAAGTAGGCAATCACAGTTGTCAGCGGAGTTTTAATATCATGGGAAAGTGAAGTAATCAGGCGGTGATTTGCCTCATAAGCCGTCTTTTCTTTTTGCATTTTGTCTTTCACCGATAATCTCAATACATCTATGCCACGAGCCACATCGGTAATCTCATCATTTCCCCGAAGCGTTACGGGACAATCCAAATTTTCCGACAGCATACACAGTTCTTTTCGCATTGTAATAAGATATCTTATTTTCCTGCGGACACCTGCTATCATCACAATAAAGAAAACAAGGAAAGAAAGAAGAAGCGAGAGATATCCGGCATAATTTTCTGCCGAAAAATCATAACAGAACAAGACCGCCTCCGCTTTATCACTCCCTAATTTCAGTTCGTAACTTTTCATCTTTCCAAAATTTTCTCTTCTTTCACCGCCTTTATCCGTTGCCCCATACATGGCATCATAAATGATATTTCCATTTACAAAAATCTTTGGAAATACATCTTCTCTGTCAAAAACCCATTCATCAATTTTCCAAATATTTTGAACAGTAATCTTTTCTTTCTCGATATAACTCTGCAAATCTTCAGCATATTTCTGTTCTAACTTTTCGATATGCTCTTCCGTGTTGTAATACTTCGCAAGCAAATAGGAAGAAGAAAAGGAAAGAACAAAATATACAAGGACAGAAATGCCAAACGACAGCAGACTTAAAACAAATAACTCTCTATTCAGATATTTTTTTCTCATTTCTTTCATCGATAATCGCATAACCCTTTCCCCAAATATTTTTAATATATTTAGACGCCTGTGATGTATCATTTAACTTACGCCGTAAATTTCGGATATGTACCATAACGGTAGCATTTACAGAAAAGTGATATGGCTCATTCCATATATTCTCATACAGTTCTTCCAGCGTAAAAACTTTATTGAGATGCTTCGCCATAAAAAGTAAAAGTTCATATTCCGTACCGGTAAGAATAATTTCTTTTTCTCCCTGATAAACGCGGGATACGGTTTTATCAATTTTCAAATCTTTGATACAGATATAGTTTTCTTTTTGCTCTGCCCCTTTCCCCTGATAAATATAATATCTCCTTAACATTGCTGAAATTCTCGCTAAAATTTCCGTTTGAGAAAAGGGTTTTGTCAGATAATCATCTGCTCCGCTTGAAAATCCCATGTACTTATCATTTTCCATTATTTTTGCCGTAAGAAATAAAATTGGAAACGTATATGTTTTCCTCACTTCTTCACAGGTAGTCAGTCCGTCCTTTTCGGGCATCATCATATCCAAAACCATTAAATCAACTGTCCCGTCCAGCAACTCCAATGCCGTTTCCCCATTATCCGCCTCTACCACCTCATAATCTTCTTTTTCCAACAGCACTCTTAACGCCTGACGAATATCCACATCATCATCTACAACCATGATTTTACTTTTCTGCATCTGCTCCCCTTCTTTCGTCTTTTTTCTTATTATACCATGTTTCTTTTCTTTATCTGATAAAAATATACAATCGGAAAGGAACATAAAATAATCATAAACGCAATGAAATATTCCCCCTCCGCATTCGGTTTTAAAAGACTGTCACATTTTAAGAAAAGGATTTGCAACGCTCCGACAATCAAATAGTTGTATAAAATTTTCATCAACACCCAAATGCCGAAAATGATTTTTTGTTTTAAATTTTTCGGAACTTCTAAAAAAGAAGATGCTCTGTTATTTTCTTTCGACTTCCAATACTCACGCTCTATCATAACAGAAACAAATACGGCTAACCCTGCCAAAACGAAATCTGTTTTCGTTGACGGCTGTAAGAGTGAAGTTCCCTCTCCCAGCATAACGTCTGCCGCCGCAAAACAGAGATAGCGTCTTAAGATGTTGAGAAAGGAAATAAAATAGTTTAGCATACTTATCTCTCCTTTCATTTTTTGTATGTTTATTTTACAACACTTTTTCTGAAAGAAGATAAGTAAAATTCTAAAGAATTCTAAAGAAAAAGAGGTCAATTCAAAATTGAACTAACCTCTCATTTCACTCATATTCTAATGGAAGTAATGACTTCCGATTTTATATCCTGTATTTCCGTTTCCAAAGAATAAACGATCCCCGATTGGATTTTCTCCTGCCAATGCAGCATCTGCTGCTTTATAGCATTCTGCTGTCGCCTTGCCTGACGCAAGTACACGTCCCAATTTTCCTGTAATCGCCGGACCAAACTGTCCTCTCTGGTAAATAACTCCTGAAATTGTATTCGGGAATCTTGAACTTCTTACACGGTTCATAATAACCGCACCAACTGCAACTTTGCCCTGATATGGCTCTGCCCCTGCTTCGCAGTAGATAATTGCTGCCATTAAATCTCTGTCGCTTGCCGATACAGACATCGGAGCGTTTCTTTTCTGTGAAGCGGCTGCGGCTGCTTCCGCTTTCTTTATTTTCGCCTCTTCTTCCGCTTTTCTTCTCGCTTCTTCTTCGGCTTTCTTTTTCGCTTCCTCTTCCGCAATCTGCTGCATTGTCTTTCCGTTCTGTGTGTTTCTTGTTACTTTTACATCGGCTGCTGCCACAGTAATCTGTTCATTGTCTGCCCCTTTTAACGTCAACTGTTTTCCGTCTGTATCTACAACAGTATATTCTTTTCCGTTTACCGTTGCTTTTGCAGGGCATACTGTTTTCGCTCTTTCTACTGCCTTTGTTCCAAGAACAAGGTTAGCATTTTTTATATATCCTACTACATCCCCTGAAGAAACTTTAGACCATGTATCTCCCGCTTCTTCAATATGCACAACAGTGTTGCGGTATACTTTTCCTGCAACTGTACCGTTCTCATCTGCTGTCGCATAGACTGACATTTCTCCGTCTGTATTTACCAATGCTTTCTGATTGAACTCCTGTGTTTCTACTGCAACAGATGCTGCTGCCGGTAAATTTGCAGTAATATCATCTAACACCGGTTTATCTCCTAATAGTTCTACAATCCCTTGAGTTTCTGATTGTGCGTCTGCCGCTTCACTTGTAAATACAGCCGGTATAGTAAGACAGGTTGTAAGCAAAAGACATACTGTCACTTTCATAATCTCTCGTTTCATATATAACCTCCTGAGTCATTATCTGGTTTGATTTGTTAATATTATTATACCCAAATAATGCGTTTTAATTACAACTTGTTACAAATTTGTTACAAAGTTGTCTTGGAGCATACTAACACTAAAAGATTTGCTTGTCAACCCCTATGCCTAAAAATTTTTATCTTCGCTGTCTGCAGACTTCAAACATCAGTATGGAAGAAGCGATTGCCGCATTCAATGATTCTACCTGCCCGTGCATCTGGATTTTTACCCAAATATCAGCCTTTTCAGCGATTTCATCACGCAGTCCGTTTCCCTCATTTCCAATCAAAAAAGCACAGCCTGTCTTATAATTTTCTTCGTCATAATTATTTTTTCCCTGCAAGTGAGCAGCGTATACTTTGATACCCTGTTTTTTCACTTCATCGATTGTATTTTCCAAATCCTCCACATATAAAAACGGCATTCGGTAAATCGAACCCATTGTAGAGCGGATTGTCTTTGGATTGTAAATATCTACGCAGTCTTTACTTAAAATAATACCGCTCACCCCAGCCCCTTCCGCTGTTCTGACAATTGTCCCCAAATTTCCCGGATCCTGTAAATTGTCTAAAATCATTAAATGTGCCGGATTTTGTGCGAAAATTTCTTCCAATTTTGTCTTTTTTTGTCTTACAATGCACAGAATTCCTTGAGGAGTTTTCGTATCGGAAACATGGGAAAACACTTTATCCGACAAAATTTCTATCTTCAATCCGTCCAAGTTTAATTCCTGTTTCTTCCTATTAAATAGTGTTTCGGAAATAAACACTTTTTCTATGCGATTTCGAGGCGCTTCCGAAAACATTTTTATGCCCTCTACAACGAAAATATTCCTCTCATTTCTCGCCTTACTTTTCTTCTGCAATTGTAACAATTCCTTTACCTGCGCATTGCCTGTACTTGTTATCATTTTCTTACTCCTCTTTCAATTTCTGCAATACTTTGTTTGAACCAATCAAGATAATGATACCGTCCTCCGGAAGAGGCTCTGTCGGCTCAAAAGAGAGATTTACATTGCTGCCCTGAATAATTCCTACAACATTAATTCCTTTTCTTTCTCGGATACGCAATTCCAACAACGTTTTCCCTGCCCATTTTGCCGGTATTTTCCATTCAACTAAACTGTATTCAGGAGACAAATCAATCCATTCTGCGAAATTTGTCGCTACAATTCCTCTCGCAATACGAATTCCCATTTCTTTTTCCGGATAGACAATAACATCCGCTCCGACTTTTTTTAAAATTCTTCCCTGCAATTCTGTCTGCGCCTTCGCAATCACATACGGAATTCCCGTTTCTTTCGCCATAATAGTCGCAACGATACTCGCCTCAAGATTTTCAGACAACGCAATAACCGCCCCGTCCAAATTTCTCGCACCGATTGTTTCCATTACTTCCGCTTCCTCAATATCCGCACGCATCGCATAGGATACTTCGTCAGAAATTTCCTGAATTTTTTCCATAGACTTGTCTACAACAAGTACTTCACAGCCAAGCCGCTCTAAAGAAAGCGCCACGCTTTTCCCAAAATTTCCTAATCCAAATACTGCATATTGTCTTCCCATTTTTCTTATCTCCTATCCTACCAAAATACGTTTTTCCGGTAATTCTCTTACCCTGTCTTTTGTATGTCCTTTTCCAAAAATCAACGCCATTGTCACCGGTCCGATTCGCCCGATGTACATCAGCATCACAATAACATATTTGCTTGCCGTTTCCAGTTGCGGTGTTAAATCCGCACTCAGTCCTACCGTTCCCATAGCCGAAGTTGTTTCATATAATACACGCATAAATTCCACATCAGATTCCAACACCGAAACGATAACCGTTCCCGTAATCAAAAATCCCATAGAAAGAATAATAACTGCAAGTCCTGTACGGATATTGTCTTCTGCAATTCTTCTTCCGAAACATTCTGTATCTCTTCCGCCTTTAATAACAGAACGACACGCCAATATAAGCATAGCAACGGTTGTCGTTTTCACACCGCCTGCCGTACCCGCCGGAGAACCTCCGACAAACATCAAAAGGCAGGTAATGAGTTTCGAGCCGTTTGTCAGCCCCGATTGGGAAACTGTGGCAAATCCCGCCGTTCTCGTTGACACCGAGTGAAATCCCGATGCCATTAATTTCTCCCCAAATGTCATATTTCCAAATGTTTCAGGATTTGCATATTCCAAAACAAAAAAACTGACCGTTCCGAGTAAAATAAGAGCAAGCGTCATGCTAATGGCAATTTTAGAATGTAACGTCAACTTTGTAAATATTTTCTTGACAGAATACCCCTCTTCTCCAATATCTTCAAATACATTTTTCAGCACATCGCCCCAAACGGTAAACCCGATACCACCGATAATAATCAATGACATCGTTGTAAAATTAATGAGAGGATTTGTGGCATATTCCGTGAAACTGCCATTTCCCAAAATATCAATACCCGCATTACAAAAAGCAGAAACAGAATGGAAAATCGAGTAGCACACTCCCTCCACGAGTCCGTATTCCCGCACAAACTGAAAAGAAAACAGTATTGCACCGACTCCCTCCACAATAAAAGTCCCTTTAATAATCTTAATCAGAAACTTTACAAGACCGCTCAGCGTGTCCATATTATAAGTTTCCTGAATAATAATACGTTCCCGCAGCGTAATCTTCTTTTTTAAAATCAAAAAGAAAGAAAACGTACAGGCGATAACTCCCAGTCCCCCAATCTGAATAAGAACAAGGAGAATTCCTTTTCCAAGCACCGTAAACTGTGTCGCCGGCACAATCGTCACAAGTCCGGTCACACACACTGCCGAAGTTGATGTAAATAAAGCGTCTGTAAATTGAATTGGTTTTGTATTACATATCGGTAAATACAATAAGACACCACCTAAAAGGATGGTGCCTAAAAATCCGGCTGCAATCAACTGCATTGTGCTAAATCTTATACTTTTCTTTCGTTCCTTCACAAGTCCATTCCCCGCATTCTAACAATTTTCTACATAGTCAAAGCAAATACATAACGTATTTGCTTTGATTAGTATACTACACTTTGAAGCGATAGCCAACACCCCAAATTGTTTCTATATATTGCGGTTTTGATGTGTCAAATTCTATTTTCTCCCTTATCTTTTTAATGTGAACGGTTACCGTTGCAATATCCCCGATAGATTCCATATCCCAAATCTCGCTGAACAACTGATCTTTCGTATAAACATGGTTCGGATGACTTGCCAAAAATGTAAGCAAATCAAATTCTTTTGTCGTAAAGGTTTTCTCTTCTCCATTTACCCACACACGTCTTGCCGTCGTATCAATTTTAAGTCCTCTTATCTCAATCACTTTATTTTCTTCCATTGTACTGCCGATAAGACGCTCATATCGTGCGAGATGCGCTTTCACTCTCGCCACAAGTTCGCTCGGACTAAACGGTTTTGTCATATAATCGTCAGCGCCAAGTCCAAGCCCTCTTATTTTATCAATATCGTCCTTCTTTGCCGAAACCATAATAATCGGCGTATTTTTCTCATTGCGAACCTGACGGCAAATCTCAAATCCGTCCACACCCGGAAGCATCAAATCCAAAATAATCAAATTATAATCTTCACCGAGCGCTTTCTCCAACCCCGCTTCACCGTCATTTGCAACTTCTACCTCAAATCCGCTTAACTCTAAATAATCTTTCTCTAAGTCAGCAATCGCTTCCTCATCTTCCACAATCAAAATTCTATTCATTTATCGGCACCTCCTGATATTTTCTAATCACAAAATACATGACTGTTCCTGTTCCTTCCTTGCTCGTCGCCCAAATTTTACCGCCATGCTCCTCAACGATTTTCTTCACAATAGAAAGCCCTATTCCACTTCCCCCTTTAGAAGAATTCCGTGATGCATCCGTACGATAAAACCGATCAAAAATATTCGGTAAGTCTTTGGAAGAAATTCCTTTTCCATTATCTTCAAGTTCCACTTGAATAAAATCACCAACATCTTTCACCCGAAGATTAATGCGTCCATGTTCCTTATCCATATATTTGATTGAATTTGTTACAATATTATTGATAACACGCTTCAACTGCTCCGCATCGGCAATAATTTTCTGTTCGCCCTCCACATAATTGGAATACCCAAAAGTGATTCCCTTTGATTCCAACTCCAGCGATAAATCTTCGGCACAATCATCAAAATAATCATTTACCGAAATAGTGTTGAAATTATACGGTATGCGATTCGTATCTATCTTTGAATAAAATGTCAACTCATTAATCAGTCTGTCCATCTCATTCGCCTTATTGTAAATGGTTCGGATATATTTATCCATTTTCTCAGGCGTATCTGCAACACCGTCCATAATTCCCTCAGCGTACCCTTTAATTGCCGTAACCGGAGTTTTTAAATCATGGGAAATATTGCTAATTAATTCTTTTCCTTCCTTATCATACTGCAACTTTTCTTCCGCATTGGATTTCAAACGCTTACGCATATCCTCAAAATCCTGACAAAGTTGTCCCAACTCATCATCTGTTTCCGCTTCCAACTGAAAATCAAGATTGCCTTCTTTAATGCTTTTCGCCGCCTTTTGCATTTTCCCGAGAGGTCCTGTCACCCCTTTGTAAATCCAAAAGATAAGCAACGCCGCCGTCAGAACTAAAATAATGATGATTGCCAGCAAAGCATCGGTAATTAACTGACGTACCTCCGGAATAACATTACTTACATCCGTCACAAGAAAAACGCTCCCCAGCGTATTATCCGACTGCTCAAAATCAATCTGCTTCACTAAAGACTGAGCGTTTCCATAATATACGCCGTTTTCTGACGTAGAATCATGCTCTCCATACTCAGGCAGTTGATAAATCATCTGTTTCGCCTGTTCGGCAGCACCGCCGATATAAATGATTTTCTTGTTGCACCTCACGATAAGATATGAGTTCTTGGAAAGAAGTTTCTCATTTATCTCATCCAAATAAGTAATATCGTCCAATCTTCCCGGATTTTCCGAAGCAACCTCTTTCAACTCGTGATACGGTTTCTCCGTCAAACTATTCATTACCTGCACGGAATTTGAAAAATTCTTGTATGTCGTTCCCGTAATCCCATAATTCTCTTCTATTTCATTAATCTGATACTGACTCAGCCCGAAAATAATAATTGCCGTCAACAAAACCGGTAAAAAACTGACCGTTACAAATGCTGTAATTAATCTCGTTTTTAACTTCAAACGGACACTCCCTTTCGTTTTCCTAGCCCTGACCTCAAGGCTTGCGTGTACATTATAGCACGGTATTTTCCGCTCGACACCAAAACGCTTATAAACATTTATAAAATTCTTATAAACTGTGAAGAAACTGTGAAAGGGGACGTAGTCTTTTTCAATTTCACTACGTCCCCTTTTACAGTTTCGACACATTTTATAAATATTTTTTCAAATCTTCTGCTTTGTCTAATTTTTCCCATGGCAAGTCTAAATCATTGCGTCCAAAATGTCCGTATGCCGCTGTCTGTTTGTAAATCGGACGGCGTAAATCTAACATTTTGATAATTCCTGCCGGTCTTAAATCAAAGTTTTCTCTGATAATTTCTACTAATTTTTCTTCAGAAAGTTTTCCTGTTCCGAATGTATCTACCATGATTGAAGTCGGCTGTGCAACTCCGATTGCGTATGATAACTGAATTTCACATTTATCTGCAATTCCTGCCGCAACAATATTTTTCGCTACATAACGCGCTGCGTATGCCGCTGAACGGTCAACTTTTGTACAGTCTTTTCCGGAGAATGCTCCACCGCCGTGACGAGCCATTCCGCCGTAAGTATCTACAATAATTTTACGTCCTGTAACACCGCTGTCCCCATGTGGTCCGCCGATTACGAAACGTCCTGTAGGATTGATGAAGAATTTTGTGTTTTCATCAATCATTTCTTTTGGAAGAATTACGTCAAATACGTGTTTTTTGATGTCTTCGTGAATCTGTTCCTGTGTTACTTCAGGATCATGTTGTGTAGAAAGTACAACCGCATCTAATCTTTCCGGTTTTCCTTCTTCATTATATTCTACGGAAACCTGTGTTTTTCCGTCTGGACGTAAATATGGGAGTGTTCCGTCTTTACGGATTTTTGTCAACTGTAATGCCATTTTGTGTGCAAGTGAAATCGGATATGGCATAAGTTCCTCTGTTTCATTTGAAGCATATCCAAACATCATTCCCTGATCGCCTGCACCGATTGCCTCGATTTCTTCGTCTGTCATTTTATTTTCTTTTGCTTCCAACGCTTTGTCAACACCCATAGCAATATCTGATGACTGTTCGTCAATCGCTGTGATAACACCGCAAGTATAGGCATCAAATCCGTATTTCCCACGGTTGTAACCGATTTCATTAATTGTTTCTCTTACGATTTTCTGAATATCTACATACGCGTTTGTTGTAATTTCACCCATAACTAAAACAAGCCCTGTTGTGATTGCTGTCTCACAGGCTACACGGCTGTTTGGATCCTGTTCCATTAACGCGTCCAAAACAGCGTCTGAAATTTGATCGCAAATCTTATCCGGATGTCCTTCTGTTACCGATTCTGATGTAAATAATAATCTTTCCATTTCCATTTCCTTTCTGTTTACTTTCTCTTTTCGGGATTTCTTCGCGGAACATGATCTTTTTCCGCAAAAAAACAGTCCACAAAAGTGGACTGTTTATATTTTCATAAATCAATCCTCTTATTGTTCGATTACTCGCTCAGGTTGGCACCTTCCTGTCTGCGACAAGGGGTTGCCGTGGCTTCATCAGTCCTTTTACCTCCACCACTCTGAATAAGAGAAAGTTTCTATATAATACATATATTTGTTACGCTGACTATCATAACACTACTTACAGGTTACGTCAACCTGTATTTTCAGAAGAATTTTAGTCTTCTTTTTTCTTTCTTTTGCCGATTACAACAGCACCTGCTGCCGCCATAAGTCCCAAATACCATATCGGAGACTGTGTATCTCCCGTTTTAACAGGTTTCTGTTCCTCCGGTTTCACTGTCGGTTTATTCGGGTTCGGTTGACTCGGTTTATTTGTATCCGGCTGACTTGGTTTATCCGGTTTCTCCGGCTTCTCAGTACCCGGCTTATTCGGGTTTTCAGGATCCGGTTTGTCAGGATTTTCAGGATCAGTCGGTTCGGAATTCTTTTCAAATACTGCGTACACTGTCATATCTTCTTCAACAACCGTATCTGCTGTTACTTGTACTCCCGTACCGTCTTTTTCCGTATTCCAGCCTTTAAAAGTAAATCCCTCTTTCGCAGGATCAGCAGGGAAATTATCGCCTAATACTTCGCCTTTGTCCAGTTTCACTGCTGTTTCTGTTCCGTCTACATCAAATGTAACCGTCACTTTTTCTTCTTTTTCAGGAAGATTTGCAAGGGCATCTTTTAACATTTTTTCTGCCTCTTCAACTTTTTCCTGTTCCGCAAGAGCATTTTCGTATACAGAATTTGCTTCCGCATATGCTTCCACTAAAGCATCATAGCCTTTTCTGTCCGCAAATGTCACACCAAGTTCTTCCAGTTTTTTCTCTGCGTCCTCTACCAATTTGCCTAACTCAGTTTTGTCCACAGCCTCGTATGCCTCAAGCTCTCTTAACTTAAATGTTTCTTTATTGCGAAGACTTACTCCCTGCATTTTCAGATAACGTGTATGTAACGGTGTTTCAAATGTAATTGTATTTACATTTTCTCCTGTAACCGTTTTCACATCTGTCCATGTTTTTCCGTCTGTCGATGTCTGAATTTTGAAACTCTGCGGCGATCTGTCCCACTGCAATACGATTTTGCTAATCTCCTGTTCTTTCAGCATATCTACCGCAAAAGTGCTGTCAGCATGAGCGCCCTCAAAATAGGAGTCTTTTTCGCTGACACTTGTGTCATGTTTACCGTCCAATGTATTTCCGTCACCGTCAATCGCTTTCCAGCCTACACGAAGTTTCTTCCAATCGACGTCTTGATTTGTATCTCCTTTATGTTGTGCTGTTCCCGCTGCCGCCGTTGCCTGAGATACATTTAACTCTTTCACTGCTTTACCGTCTGCCACCTCGCTGATTTTTTCCGGTGACAATGCTTTATTATACACTTTAATGTCTGCAATCTTTCCGTTTAAACCTTCTCCGATTGTTGTGAGAGGGAATACGAATGTGGAAAGTAAATGTGCGTAATCTGTTTCATTATCACTTAATCTTGATAATGTTTTGGAAAGTTTTCCGTTTATATACAGTTTTGTTACTTGCTGTGTACCGACAACAGTCAACTGCACGTCCTCGCCCTTCGGAATGTTAAATCCGAAATCCTGATTAAAGTAAGAACGGTTCAGTCCTAAGTTTCCATTTTCCTTGATTGTTAAACGTCCGTCCTTTCCGTCAAAGAGGCATATATCGCCTTTTGTCTTTGCATCTTTTGGAAGCTTTTAGTCAAACTGTACTGTATATGGATAGTCCATAGAACGAAGTCCTGTTTCTACTTTTCCCTTTCCGTCCAATGCCAGCCATGTTTTTCCGTTTTCTTCTTCCGTTTTTGCCCCTGTAATTTTTCCGTCATAGTCATTTCCACTTGCATCGTGTACTTTACCGTCTTTTACATTTGCAAAATCGTAGTCTAAAACAAGTCCTGTTTCACTCTTCGCATCGCTTCCGAGAGATACTCCCGGTCCCTGCTGAAGCGTTTCATATTTAAAACTATATTCCTCAAAACTCTGTGTTGCGTCCGTTCCTCCCCATGTTTTTTCACTGAGAATAGCTGCCTGACGTAAAATACGTTCAAAATTATCTCTTTCCGTAACACCCATATCGGCAATATCCGCCCAGAGCGCCGTCTTTGCTCCAAGAAGATTTGGTTCTGACTTTTTCACCGTGCTTCCTGTCATCACTGTCGGATCCCAATTGTTGAATACGTGTTCTACATTGACAATATCTCTTTTGTCACGTCCCGGATTTCCATACAAATGGAAAGAATCCACGTTAACTATCTTAAAGTCCTGCTCAATTCGTTTGCCGGCATCTTCCCACGAATTTGCCCAGAAATCAATTTCAATATCGTTGTATGCTTTTGCAGCCTCCGGATTTGTGAAAAATTGTTTTGTCGAACCCCACATACGAACTTTTTTGTTGTGTTTTTTCACATTGTCTGCCGTCTGACGAATATATTGCTGTACGCCCGGTCTTTCTTCATTTGTAATCTTCCAGTATTCGTCTGCTCCGATATTTACCGTATCTCCTAAAAATACATTTTCATCTAAATATTCATCAAATAATGCGTCCATAAATGCAAATGCAGAATCTTTCTTTGGTCCTGACATTGCCAGAAGTTCCCAGTCTTTATCCGCATTAATGTTCGTCGTAACTCCCGGAACTTTTTTCTTTACTTCGTCCAAATTTTCTTTTACATATTTTGTAAAGAGAAGTGAATGTCCCGGAGCGTCAATCTCAGAAATCGGATTGATTCCGTAGTCCATAGCCATTTTCTGTAACTCTTTGTATTCTTCTTTTGTATACTGAGGAGCACCTCCGTACACTTCATTGTAATACTCATCTTTTTTCGGAGTTGTTGCTAATCCCGGATATGTATCACTTTCCAGACGGAACATACCTTCCACGTCTTTCCAGTGTTCGTAATCTCCCCTGTTTGCGTCTCCCGGAACATGGCGGTTATCATTCAAATGAAACTGTACTTCATTGATTTTATAAAATGCCAGCGCTTTTACAATGTCTTCCAGTGCGTCCATGCGATACGGTGTTCTCGCAATATCAATCATCACACCGCGCACTTCATATTTAGAAAAGTCTCTCGCCACACCTTTCGGGAAAATAAATTCGCCTTTCTGTGTGTAGAATACCTGTTCCAACGTCATCGCACCGTACAGACAACCGTTATATCCGTTTGCAGTAATATGAATTCCCTTGTCATCTGCCTGCAATAAATACCCTTCGTCTCCGAGAGAATATATGTCTTTTTTCAGTGATTCAATGACAATATCATTTGCGTCCCCGCTCTGTCCGCTGACAATCTCCAGTTCCATTCCCGTGATTTCTTTCATATCTTTTTGGAACTGTTTTGCAACTTTTTCTGCATTTACATTTCCGTTATCTTTTACAATAATGCGGGAATCTTTTCCTAATTTTACATCACCATTATAGCCGTACCATTCCTGAATACTTGGAATGACTTTCGGCTCTGCATTCGGTCTTTCTACCTGCGGGAAAAGGTCCGTATGTTTCTGTGTCTTTTTCGGCACGGATACCTGAAATGTTTTCTGCGCCTTATCGTTCTCGTCTTCTTTATTTACAACCTCCAACATGATTTCCATATTGTTATAATCGTAAATGTTATAATCCGTAATCTTTCCCTCATCAGTGATAACCTGTGGAAACTCACTTCCCACTACACGAATTTCATATCCCTCCGGCACTGACGGAAGAGGCACTTCTGCCATGTCTGCCGTAATCTTATCCAGACCTTTTACGGAATCCATAACTTCCTGTGCGGATTCAGGTTCGTAAGGCACCTGCACCTGCGTTCCGTTGATTTCAATTTCACGCACGGAAACGCTGTTTCCGCCTGCATTTGTATTTACTTTATTAAATTCAAAACGCACATATTTCTTCAGTTTAGGAACGGTTGTAATACTAACCCTTTTATCCGAAACATCAGAAGATTCTGTTGTAAATGTTTTAATAGGTTCTCCCCAATCATCATCTTTGTTCTCTTTTGTCTTAATGACAAAGTCTGTAGAGAATACTTTTTTGTAGAAATACAAATCAATGCTCGTAATGTCCGTTACTTCATTTCCAAGATTAATCTCAAACCACTGCATTGTCTGATTTTGATTTGCGCTATTACCATTCTTCATCTTCGGCGCAGACCATCTCGATGTGTCGCTTGTCTTATCCCCGTCTACAGCCAATTCAGGTTTATACTGTGGCGCTTCTGCCTCCACACCGGAAGCAGTCACCTTTTTCCCTTTTGCGATATTCCCTTTTATCGTATTTGGTTTATCGGGTGTATCCAACTCTCCATGCACTTCACATTCATAAACACCGATACTTTTCTTCGCTGCATTTGTGTTATAAGAAGTGAAACGCAGACGGAGATATCTTGAAACTTCCGTAGGCTGACCGTTCTTCGTCAAATCTACTTTTCTCGTAATGTTTTGATCGTTGCTCGAAGGAATATCCAGTTTTCCAACTTCTTTCCATGTCGCCTTAGCGCCATTGCTATCTGAAGTTTCAATGACAAAACTTCCATATAACTTGGCAAAGAACTTCACCGTCACGTCCGATACTTTCGCAGAATTTCCCAAATCCACTTCAAGCCACTGCTCTGTAAATGTATCGTCATCACCACTCTGCCAACGGCTGTTCTGTGCATCTGTTGTCTGATTATCTCCCTTACCGTCAAAGGCAAGTTTCGGCAATCTTGCGGGATTTCCGCCTGTCGCATCTAAATATTTTGATGCTCTCGCAGGACGATTTAATGCAATATTTTTATCCGCTGCACGAGTCCGTACAAACTCCTGTGTCTGAGAATCCTCTTTCCCTGCTGCCTGAGTCATGCCAAGAGAAGACATATTTCCTATGGTCAGCGTGGCTGCAAGTAAGAGCGCCATCACTCTTTTCTTTTTCATTTCCCTTCCTCACTTTCAAATATATATCCTATTATTTCTTTTTTCTCTGCAATAAAGTAATCAACGCCGCGCTAAGCATCATGCCCACTCCTGCAGCGCCCGGCGCTGATGTGTCTGCTGTTTTTGGTGTTTCCGGTTTTTCCTGTTTCGGTGGAATTTGTCCATTTGGTTTCTCAGGTTTTTCGACTTCGCCCTTCTTCTTCATACCTAAAACAGCATCATTCAGGCTGTCAATCGCTTTCTCCAATCGGTCAAGTGTCACATCTTCCTGATTTAACACGTTTTCCATATTTTTCATTGCACTGCGAAGTGCTTGTACGCTGTCTTCCGTATATACGAAAACGTTGTCATATTTTTTTGCTTTCTCCAACAGTTCTTTTGCTTCTTTCTTTTTCGCAATGATTGCCTCAGAAATATCCGGTTTTTCCGGCTCTTCCTTTCTCTTCTCCATATTTGTGATGGCAGTGTTTAGATTTTCAATCGCTTTATTCAACTGTTCTACAGTCACATCACTCTGTGCTGCAATATTTTCCGCCTCTTCAATAGCCTTGCGAAGAGTCTCCACACTTTCATCAGTGTATACGGACGTATCGTCATATTCTCTTGCTTTCTGAATCAACTCTTTTGTTTCTTCTAACTTTATTTCAATTTCTTTTACATCTACAAAACGAATCCCGTGAGCATTTGCAAATTTCTCCGCCGCACTTTCCTTTTCACCCAAAATCGTAAGCCCCGACATATTCACGCCAAAGAATGCGTCCTCTGAAATTTCTCCCACAGACTTAGGAATGTATATTTTTGTAAGCCCGCTGCAGCCATTCAGCGCATATGGAGGAATTGCCTTCACACCGTCTTCCAGAACAATCTCCTTCAAATTGGACTTTCCATTTAAGGCAATGTTGTCCAATTCCACTGTTCCTGCCACATAAATTTTCTGTTTCCCTTTCGGAACCGTAAGAAGCCTTGTCTTTTCCGCATTATAAATCACTCCATCGTAAGAAGAAAATTTCTCATTTCCTTCTTCCACTAAAATCTCTGATAAATATGGATTTTGGAACGTTTCTTTTTCATCGTACATTGTCACTTCTTTTGGCATAACAAAACTTGTCTCTTCTTTCTGATACGGATAAATCAAAATCTTTGACAGGTCCTTTGTAAAAAGCACACCGTCTTTAGAAGCATAATATTGACTTTCCTCCGGCACCGTAACACTCTTCAATGTTTTTGAGTGAACCTGTGTCTCTACATTACTTACTTTTTCCGTTAAAACAAGATGCTCAACAGCAGATTTTTCTTCAAATACTGACTGTGCAACGGAGATGACATCTAAATCATTAAATTTCTCCGGAACCGTAATTGTTTTCGCTCCGCCTGTCGCTCCCATAACGGCAAGTCCTTTGTGGAAGCCTAAAATAATTCCATTTTTGTCCGTCACTGACACGCCGTACAAATCAACGGAAGTATGGCTTTTTGAAAACATTTCTAATCCGTAATCAAAGTTTTGGGCATCTGCACTTCCCCATGTACTGTCTGAGAAAAACCATTTACCGTCCGCATACACAATATTCCATGCGTGCGCTCCTGCCGTCGTATCTCCCGTAACTAAAATCGCAGGAATTCCCGCAAGATTCAGCATTGCTTTGTACAAATTTGAATATCCGCCGCACACAGCCACCTTATATTTGAAAACATCGTAAGGTCTGAGCCCTATGTTTTGGTCCTGCAAAGTTGCATATTTAATATTTTTTGTAATCCATTCGTAAATTTTTTTCGCTTTCTGATAGTCATCTTTCTCATCTTTGATGACCGTTGTCTCCAGAAATGTTTTGATTTCTTCCGCTTCTTTTTCGGTCATCACTCCGAGTGACTGATCCCATGTTTTGAAATCCTCCGGTTTTAGTAAAGAGATAAAATCCAACGCAACTTTATTGTACTCTTCCGCTGAAATTCTTTCTTTTCCATTTTCTTTTGCCTGTACATATCCCGACTTTGCCTCAACCTGCTGCCGGTACGGTACTCCCGAAACGGAAATGCTCACTATAGATACCAAAACGCCTAACTTAATCCAAATCTTTTTTCTTTTCATCTTTCTCTCTCTTTCTCAACACTACTTCTGTTTTTTCTTTCTGCATTTCACCATCACAACAGCCGATGCTCCAAGTAAAAGCGTCAAATAAAACATTCCCCTGCTGTTATCACCTGTTTTTACCGTGTCTGACTGTCCCTGTGGTTTTTTCGCATCTGTTCCACCTGCCTGTTCATGCCCTTCCTCTTCAGATTCATATGTAAAGTGAAAAGCATCTAACTTTGAAAGAATATCCTGAACCTCTTTCGGAGTGGCATCTGCCTTATCCAAAATCTCTTTCACTTCATTTCTTAACTGCACGAATTCCTTCCATGACCAATCAGTAACTTTTCCCTGTTCCATATCTTTGATTGCATTATATTTTTCCAACAGTTTTGTTTTATCTGCCTGCAGTTCACTTATCCGCTGTTTCAGAAGCGCCGTCTTTCCATTTACTTCTTCCTGCGTATACGTGCCATTCAGGAATGCTTCAATCTCCTGAATGCAGTCGCGAAGCGCCCCATAACTTTCTTTTGTATATCCCTCTCCGGAAATCTCTTTTGCCTTCTTTAAAGTATCCTGCAGTTCACGAATGTCTACGCGAATCTGCAATGCATCTCTTGCTTCTGACACTTCTTTTGCCATGTCTTCCATTTCAGCCGTACATGTCTCTTCATCGTCTTTCTTTAAAAGTTCTTCCGCTTTCTCAATAACCAACCGGAATTTCTCCCAACTTTCTTTTGTATAATCGGCTTCTTTCAGATTTTCGCATTTTTTCAACTCTGCCTGCAGAGAACTTCTGTCCACCTCTTCCGGTTCTGCCTGCTGCCGTATCGTCAATGTTCCGACTTCTACCCAACCTCTCTTATTTTGTCCGTTCGGGCTTTTTCCCCCACGTTCAAATTCAATTGTGTATGTTCCTTCCGGCAGTTCCTTCTTCATCAGTTCCACGCCTTCCGCTCTCTTCTGCGCATAGGTGTCGATTGTTTCTTCATAGACCGTTTTCCCTGCCAAGTCCGATATTTTCACTTTCAAAAGTCCGTGGTCATCACCTTTAACTGTAATCCCACTGACAAAATGTCCGATGAATTGATATGACAGCGCGCCCGCATTGTCACTGTCAGTTGCCTGATATCCGTTTATAAGTTTCCAGCCCTGTCCTCCCTGCAAATCTTTTGCCGGTATCTGCTGTTCTATATACCCGATACTTTCCAACTGCTCCAACGCTTCCTGAAGTTGTTTCACCGTTCTGTCCACTTCCGGCTGTTTTACCGCTTCATCTTTCTGCACATCTTTCGCCTGTGCAACCATTTTCTTTAATCGGTATAAACTGTTTTTTGTATAAGCGCCTTCCAGTTCTTTTTCTGCTTTGGCAATCAGTTCATTTAACTCTGTTTTATCTGTCCTGCCAAATCCAAGACGCTCATATCTGCTGTGAATAAATGCTGTTCTCGCATCAATGTACTCCTGAGAAGATTCCAACATTTCTTTTCCGTCCTTAATACTCTCAGCAAATGCATCTTTTAACGTTTTTTCTGCTTCGACATAATTTGGAGCATTTTTATCTATCGCTTCCGCCTGCTTAATCATCTCGCTTAATTCTTCCGCATTTCCTTTTTTCTCTGTATCATCAGAAAGGTTTAACGGTATAATCTCATATAAAGACGGCTCTCCGGTGTATCCCGGTTTTAATATCACTTTTACGGAAGTCGTGTTCACTTTCGGGAACTCTGCCAGATAATACGCATGATATCCTGCGCTTGTTCCATCTGCATCTCCAACTTTGTCATTAATGTCGCCCAATTTTTTTCCTTCATAAACAGTGACATATTTACCGTTTTGCAATGCCTGTATCTCAAATCCGGCAATGCCATTATGATTAGAAACAAACTGGTCAAATTTTATCTGATTGACTGTCTCTTCTTTTGCAAAAGTCAATGTAATTTCAATCGGTAATGAAGCATTCGGTTTTTTAGAAGCCCATCTTGTCGACGCATTTCCATCAATCATTTTCTCTTTGACATACTCCGCTCCCCAGTTATCTTTTTGAGATACTTCCACTGCCTGTATGGAAACTGCATGGCAAACATATTTCTTCGTGTAAACCGGACTCACTCTCTGCTCTCCATAAAACAGAGCCGCTTTTACCGTACAATCTTTGCCTTCCGGCAGTTTCAATACATTTTCATATAAAGGTGACGTTTTTCTTGGAATACTTCCGTCCATCGTATAACGTATTTCATATTTCCGTGCCAAATCGCTCTTACTCAGTGATAAATCATTCTCCTGCGGAGATACAAAGCCCGACTCTTTGCTAAATGAAATTGTTCTGTTTTTCATCTGCTCACTCATTGTTGCAGCCATATCATTTAACATCGTATCCGCTTCCTGATAATATTTCAGGTCTCCCGTGTTCTCTAATAACGTTTTTCGCAAACTTCTCATTTGCCGATACATCACATCAATTTTCTCATAAGAAAGTCCCTCCCGGTTTGTCAGGCAGTATATATTCTCCACTTCTTCCAAATACATACGGTATAAGCGGTTCATCTGTTTTGCCTTAGCCAGCACGTCTCCCGAATTATTTGCGCTATTTTTTATCGCTGTCTGCAGTTCCTCTTTTATTTTACTTAAATCCCTGTGCAATTCCGGCAGGAATTTCTCTGCCTGCTGTTTTAATTCTTCCATATTTGCTTCGGTAAAATCAATTGTATATGTTTTACCTTTTTGTGCCGCAAAAGAAATGCGTCCTTTTTCATTGTCTTTTTGCACCCGTACTTCTTTTCCGTCCTGATATACTTTTGCATTTGTAATATCTTTGTACTCGCCTGTAAATGTGCTTTCTTTTTCTTCACCGTCATAGCGCACCGTGAATTTCTCAGCCATGTTATTTTTCCACATCTCTGAAATGGTAAAGTTCCCTCTCGCCTTTAATCCTTTCACTTCTCCCTCTGTCCACGCTGAAGGAATGGCAGGTAAAAACTGCACATATCCGAGTTGAGATTGTAAAAGCATTTCCGCCACACCTGAAGTCAGACCATAATTGCCGTCAATCTGCCACACAGGCGTTCCATTCATCATGGTATCTCCTCCTTGAGAACCGTGAGAGTCAAATAAATTGTACTGAAGTCCTGAAGTGTTTCCGCCAATCAGATTATTCAATAAACGATATGCCTTGTCACCGTTTCCTGTTCTCGCCCATAAATTGATTTTATTTGCTTTTGACCAGCCTGTTGAGTATTCTCCCCTCTCCTCCAACGACTGAATGGCAGCGTCCATATACTCTTCATTATCTTTGTGAATCAATGTTCCCGGAAATAACCCTACTAAGTGAGAAGCATGTCTCTGCTCTCCCAAATGTCCGATATTCCAACCGCTGTTTGGAACCGGAATTTCAGCAAGATTTCCCGCTTTTGCATAAGATTGATGATGTCCCGTTTCCGTACCGACTCTCGTCTCTTCGTACCACTCTTTGATTCCGTTTGTGGCATTCATCTCAATCGGATCCAATCTCTGCATCTTCTCTTCCCATGACTTTAACACAGTTTCATCTTCCCCGACAATTTTTCCCGCTTTTATACATTCATTATACAATTCCCAAACAAGTGACTGGTCATAAGTTGTTCCGACCGCCGTAGGCCCCTGTTCTGCTGAAAAACTCGGCACCACAACAAGTCTTGGCTGCCCGTCATATTTAGAATTTTTGTCGTGTACTTTCTGATAGTCTGATGTCCATAAATAGTTATCCCAAAATTGTGCCGCTTCCTTCATAATCGGATAAATTGTATTTTTTAAATAGTCTTTATTCTGTGTAAATTCATAATGTGCCCACAGATTTTGAATCGCCCACGCTGCTCCTGTAGGATTCCAGCCATACTCCTGATTATTCGTCGGCGCCGTCATACCGAAAGGATTGTTTTCCGTATGTACGGTAAATCCGTTTTTCTTCGTTGTGGCATCTTCAATTCCATGCACACGCTCCGCCGTCAAACGCCCCGGTTCACGCAGATTTTCCATATAATCCACCATTGTCGTTCCACACTCTGCCAGGTTCGTCACATATACAGGCCAATAATTCATCTGTACGTTCACATTAAAATGATAGTCTCCCGTCCATGCAGAAGCTCCCATAGTCCACAGACCTACCAAATTGCTCGGAAGAGTACCTCTTGAACCTGCGATTGTCAAATATCTCCCGTACTGGAACGCCAATACTTCCAAATATTTAGAATATGAGCCTTTTCGATAGGCGTCTATCAGTTCATTTGTCGGAATATTAGAACGGTTTTCCCCTAAATCAAGACTGACTCTGTCAAACAAACCCTGATGATCTTCTATATGATTCTCCTTTAATTCCTGATAAGATTTCTCAGACGCCTTTTTTACCCGCTCAACCACAACTTTTTCCAAATCTTTTTTCGTGTCTCTATATGTAGGATAGTCATTCTTATAGTCTGTTTCTGCCGCCATCACAATCATAATCTTATCTGCATTTTCCACTTTATACAGTTGATTCTTTTCATCTGCAGTGATGTCGCCTCCCGACTGAACAATTTTCATGGTTGTCCGAAACTTCAGCCCGTTGTCCTTCACTTTGCCGAAGATAGTATACATATTCTGTTCCGCATCAAATTTTGCCGTCCCTTCCAGACCACTGTTATTCAGTTCCATTTTTATCGAAACGTCCAGTTTCTTCTCTTTCGATGCAGACAACTCCGTAACCATCACTTGATCAGGGCTGCTCACAAAATGTTCTCTCTTATAATCAACTCCCTGATGTGAAAATGTAGTTGCGGCAACTCCGGTTTGCAAATCTAACTCTCTTCTATAATTTTTTACATTGTCATCTCGGATTCCCGTCTCGGAAAAATCAATCCAGATATCTCCAAAATCCTGATAACTTCCTTTATTCAGATTATCCTCTCCGGGAAATTTTATCTTTCCACTCATTCCCGGTTTGCCCAAAGATGTATCGTCATTGAATACATTTTTCGACTTGTCATCAAGCAATTTTCTATACGCTTCAATTTCCTTATCGGTATACGCAGTTTTCTTATTGCCAAACTGATAATCCGGTCTTGTCTCCGAAGGACCGCCTGTCCACAATGTCTTTTCATTAAAATGAATTCTCTCTTTGGAAATTCCGCCAAAAATCAAATTCCCCAAATTTCCATTTCCAAGGGGAAGGGATTGCCGTGTCCACTCTCCTCCATTTGTCTCCGCCGAATGAATGTTGGCAGGGGTTTTATACCATAACTTTAACGCATCGTTTATAGAGTTTACATTCTTCTCCTGTGCCGCTTTGACTTCCATGCCCACATCATTGCCATACGCTCCCCACGGAAGCAACAGGCATGCGCATGCTCCGGCAAGTATCCTTTTCATTCTTTTCTTTTTCATTTTTTACCTTTTCCTTTTCATCAAATTAAGCAAATTGCTCAAAAACCATACAATTACTCATATTATTTATGATACAACGCACATTTTTATGCGTCAATTAGGAATTATAACCAAAAAACAAACCAAAAAACTTATCTCAACCACCCATACACTGAGCAATACCAACAATACGCAAAAAAGGGGCTGTCGCACTAAGTAATTAGTGCGCAGCCTCTTTTCTATGCAAAA
>Snoopy_p2__coassemble_482_pt1 | contig 31936 bp, 23 predicted proteins | sample Snoopy_p2__metabat2_low_PE_038 | metagenome-assembled genome bin Snoopy_p2
ATACGATTAAGATGAACATAAATAAAAAGATTGTGCAAAAACGCACAATCTTTTTATTTATAAAGCAATGGGAAAACTTTCTTATCCCTTTGCCGAAGAATAACATATCCAACTACATTTATAATACCTATAATTACAATAAAGGTCCACACCGTCTGCATCGAAATCACATCTGCCATGCTCCCCACAACTTTCTGTCCGCCTAATTGGAACACTCCGGCAAACACAGTATAAAATGAGGAAAATCTTCCCCTATGTGATGACGGAATACGCCTTGTTAAATACGGTTGTCGTCCTAATGTTTCGCAAATCTCTCCCAACGTAAATATAATCATGGATATAAACCAAACAACAAGTACATTCTGCACAAATATGTAGGCTGAAAATCCAATTACAACTAAAATTTCTCCTATGAGCAGACGTTCCACATCACGAACACGAACCATTAACCTTGTTAGTATCGGTGTTCCAATAATAACAACAAACGCATTTACGCTTGTCAGCGTACCAAACAGAACTGCCCCCTGTGCCCCATAAATTTGTTCCAAATTTAACGGCAACAGAAAATTAAACTGATTGTAAACGAACATCCAAATACCGCCACATAACATAAACAGCATTAACAGTTTATTTTCCCACAAAACCTGCCAAATACTATGTCCTTCCCGAACTTCCTCATATTGACCTGCCATTTCCTCCGTTTTCACCGGCGTAATATCCTTAATGAAAAAGAATATCAGCACTGTAGAAGAAAATGTTGCCACACTGCTTATCAAAAATGCGAGCGAAAGATGATTTTCAAATAGAAATCCACCTATTGTCGGTGCTAATACCAAGCCTAAATTTACCCCCAAGTAATTCAGACTGTACGCTTTTTCTCTATCTTCTGCCAAAGATAAATCCGCCACCAACGCATCATAACTCGGCCATTCCATCTGTGCAAAAATAGCGGCCATAGCCAACAACGGTATTAGTTTCTCCGACATTGGCAAAAATGCACAAATAAAATAACTGATAACCGTTACCATATCACATATAATAATGAGGTTTCGCTTATTAAATCTGTCCGCTAATTTGCCACCGATTAATGTGCATGGAAGTTGAGCAATGCCGAAAAGAATGAGAATACTGGCGATTTCTGACGCCGAATACCCCAATTTATTTTTTAATATCAGCGTCATCATAGGCCAAATAAGCGCTCCCATATTTGTCACAACTCTGCCCCAGAACAAAATGTAGAGTTCTTTTCGCATTCCCAAATACTGTCTGATAAATTTCATTTTGTTTCCCCCTTTGTCCCTATTCTTTTGTAAAATCACCTTTAAATAATAGATTATTGTGTTTTATTATAGACTTGGGATTGGAATATGTCAAATTATTTGTGGGGAAGATTTTTATTTTTCTTTTATGGACTTTTACTTTATATTATTGGCTGTTCTTTAAATTCTTCACTTCCCTCCTCGTTATAATCAAATACTTTTTATAGAAACTTGTTTTTTAATTTTCAATTACCGAAATTAAAACCGACTTATATGCTTATTCTTGTCAGCAGATTTTTTGTCCAATATGGTTCTAACTTAAATGAAATTCCCCAATGAAAGCATCCTTAGAAGAATAATTTACATTCCACTATGCCACTACTTAAATATATCTTCAAAGTATTTTTCATCAAAGACATTGATTTTTTGTTGTAAATTGCATATAATAAAATCACAGATAGCAATATCTGTGCAGCGGTTAGAGCATCCAGTTAAAATGCTCGTTTAAAAGCGGTTAGATTGTCCAATTAAAACAATCGGTTAACAGCAGTGGGTGGAGTAATCCACCCGCTTTTTTACTTTTCAGGAGGCTTTATGGATTGGTACGTTGTCGATAAAAAATATATCAATTACCTGACACAATTTGATTCCCGTGTCGGATATGTGGAATATGGGAAGCGTTTGAAACTCCATGTGGGAATCCTTCTTACTATCGGAGATTTCCACTACTATGTCCCTATTTCCTCTGCAAAACCAAAACATCAAAAGATGTCTAACAGTCTGGATTTCCACAAACTTCAGGATGAATCCACCAGATATCTTTATGCTGTATTGAATATTAATAATATGATTCCGGTTCCTGATAACTGCCTTACACAGTTAAAATATAATCAGGTAGAAAGTTTCCGTTCTTTTAGTAATGAAAAAGAAAAAACCGACTACATCTACCTGCCCCAAAAAGAAAAAACCTTGATTGACAATGTTCAAGACACTCTGCAAAATAAAGCCATGAAATTATATCAGAAATGCATTGCCAAACCGAAGTCTTCCCTCGCTGCAAGATGCTGTGATTTCAAAATGCTGGAAGAAAAATGCAGTTCTTATTCCAATATATCAATGCAATTACGCTGATTCAATTGTTTGCGTTCCCACACTCTATATCAACTACTACCGAAACATTGATATAGTTTTTTATCTCTTTATTTCTGATTTTATCGCCCTCGCTCGTAAAGACGATATGCTTGAAAAAGTGCCTAAAATTAAGGATTTCTACATAGTTCGTCTTTGTAGCAACACACAAGTCTCCACATGCACGGTCATCGGGAACATATCCACCGCCCGAACTTTCTCCAATCGATACCCATTCTCACACAAATACTTCAAATCCCTCGCCAGCGTAGCCGAATCACAACTTACATACACAATCCTCTTCGGACTCATTTCCGTCATCGTGCGAAGCAACGCTTCATCGCACCCCTTTCGAGGCGGATCAACAACAATCACATCTGCATACGCCTTCTCGCCATTATGCTCTCTCGCATACTTCTCATAATATTCCGGCAAAATCTCTTCTGCTTTCCCTACGAAAAATTCTGCATTTTCAATTCCGTTAATCTCCGCATTTCTATTTGCATCTTCAATCGCCTGCGGAACAATTTCCACACCGTATACTCTTTTCGCCTTTTGTGCCAAAAACAAAGAAATCGTACCAATTCCGCAGTATAAATCCCACACGGTTTCTTCACCGGTCAACCCTGCATAATCCAACGCATACTGATACAAATTTTCCGTCTGTTTCGGATTCACCTGATAAAAAGAAAGCGGAGAAATCTGATATTTCACATTCCCGATATAGTCTGTAATATAGGTCTGTCCCCAAAGTAAACGTATATTTTTTCCCATAATCACATTTGTATTTTCCTTATTTACGCTGTAAGTAATGCTTGTCATTCCTTCAACTTTTCGCAAGTTATCCACTAATTTTTCGCTGTGCGGAAAATTATCCCCATTTACCACAAGACAAACCATAATCTCCTTTGTTGTAAATCCAAATCGAATTAAAACATGACGCACAAATCCCTTTCCGGTCATTTCATCATAGGCGCTGATGTGGTATTTATTCATAAAATCCACAATCATTTCCAAAATTTCACTATTTTTCTCGCACCCCAATGCACAGTTCATATTTGGAATAATCTGATGTGTACGTCCGGCGTAAAAACCGGTTACAATCTGACCGTTTTTGTCTGTCCCAAATGGAAACTGTGCTTTATTGCGATAATGAAACGGATTTTCCATTCCACAAATTTCTTCCATGACAGAATCCCAAAATTCCGAAGAAAATCCGCCAATTCTCTCCAAATTTCCCCGCACCTTTTTTTCTTTAAATTCTAACTGCTTCTCGTAAGAAAGTTCTTGAATTTGACATCCTCCACATTGTCTTGCTACGGGACATTTTGCTTCCACGCGGTCTTTTGAAGGCTCTAAGATATTTAATAACTTTGCGTAGCCATAATTCTTTTTTGCCTTCATCACTTTCACTTCTGCAATATCGCCAATAACGGCATCTTTTATAAAAAGCGTATAGCCGTCAACTTTTCCTATTCCCTCGCCATTTACACCAATATCTTCTATTTTCACTACTGCTGTTTCATTCTTTTTCATACTTACTCCTTCATCTTGGGACACGGTAAACTTCAATCGGGGACGCAGCATTTCTTCATTTTACTACGTCCCCGTTCACACTTTTTATAAACTGGTTCTTCTTAAATTCGATTCAAACAACCGATTATAGCCCAACCATTCGTTTCCCTGTTTATCTTTAAATATTTCTATTAATGTCTGCATTTTCGCATCTGTACTGTCCGCAAAATTTAATGCAACCGCCTCGGCGAGCGCCGGTTTTTTCGGCGAGCCGTATTCCAATTCTCCATGGTGTGCTAAAATACAGTGTTTTAGTTCACTTGCCAATTTCTGCGGAAAACCGTCAATAGTACGTATTGCATCGTGTATCATTTCCACCCCGATTACGATATGCCCTAATAACTGCCCGTCATCTGTGTAGTCATTTTCCGGAAATGCAGATAATTCTTTTGTTTTTCCAATATCATGGAAAATTGCAGCCGTAAATAACAAGTCTTTATTTAAAATCGGGTATGCTCCCACATAGTATTCGCAAAGTTTTACAATACTTAATGTATGCTCTAACAGACCGCCTGCGAAACCGTGATGGACTGTTTTTGCCGCCGAATGTGTCTTGAATTGTTTGATAAACACTTCATCATTGACAAAATAATACTCCAGTGCCTGACGTAAATAAATGTTGCTTACCTGTTTAATGTATCCCAACAATTCGTCATACATCGCATCTACGCTTTTTTCACTTGTCGGCATATAATCTGCCGGATTGTATTCGTCCTCAAATGCTTTTCGGATTTGACGGATATTTAACTGAAGTGTACCGTTGTAACTGATTACCTCACCGAAAACTTCGATGAAATCCATTTCGTCATAATCCGCTATTCCACCGGAATTCGGATCCCAAACTTTCCCGTCTAACGTCCCTGTTTTGTCCTGCAAAAGCAGATTGTCGTAAGGCTTTCCATTTCTCGTTTCAGCAGAACGTTTTGTCTTGCACAAATAAATATCTCTGACTGTTTCGCCCTCATGTAATGTGTTAATATATTTCATTTCTTTCCTCTTTCTTTTTTATTTCCTATTCTTTACTGCCAACGGTTACGGTAAATTTGATTTCCGCATACCCATTATTACTTCTTCGCTTTCCGCTTAGTTCTATCTGTGTTCCCGGCTCGTATTCTAAAATGGTATTTTGGTATGCGTCCTGTGTAGTGATTTTTGTTTTTCCTATACTTGTGATAATATCGCCACACTGAATGCCTGCTGCCATTGCCGGAGAATCCGCTTCTACATTTTTGACATACAGCCCTTGCGGAAGCCCATGCTCTCCCTCCATTTTCTCAGTGATTTCCGCTCCTGTAATGCCTACATAAGAAACACTTTTTCCATTGGATAACAGTTCTATTTCTGTCTTTAAATCAGAAATTGCCAGTGCATTTGTTGTAGATATATGGTCATTTCCGGATAAATCCGGTTTAATGAGACCGACAACTTCCCCCGCCGTATTAATAAAAATACCGCTGCCATTACCACTTCCCGGAACGTCCGATAAAATCATCCGATAATCGCCGTCAGCAAAAGAGATTTTTTTGCCGACTGTACTGGCAATGCCATAACTGATTGCGTCAGAATAGCCAAATGGTTTGCCGAGAGCAATCAGGGTGTCCCCCTGCGTTACCAAATTGGAATTTCCCAATGCAAGCACGGAAATCTGACGCATAGTTGTACTTTTCAACGTCGCCTTTTTTACGCTAAAGACGGCTATCCCTAAGTTTTTGGACTGCTTTTTTACATCTGCACGATATGTACTTCCGTCACAAAATGTACAGTTTAAACTTTCCGCATCTTTTAAAACGGAACTGTCCGCCAACATAAGAATTTCTACTCCCGTATCTGCAATGATAACACCGGATACACTGTTTACCGTGTCGTATGTTTCTTCAATCCACCCTTCTTTTCCGTGAATGCCCCGAACTTCTACGACACCTTTCTCCGCTTTTTTTGCCACTTCAAATAACGCTTCGTTTAACTGCTCATGGCTTGCCACAGTCATCTCGGGAATGTTTGTCTGAGCCTGCTCTGTTTTTTCTGTCGGCTCTTCCTCTTCCTTGTCTTTTGGAATGGTAACTTTGTTTGTATTTTGATGAAAAGTCGATTCTGCCCATGGTTTTAACGCAAAGAAACCCACACATGACATCAGACCGAAAATAATCCCGCAAGCCGCCACAATCGTTATACGGCTCGCCAACTTTCTGCCCGTCATCTGCTCTGACTTAATTGTTTCCTGCAAAAAGGAAAATTCTTTCTTTTCCTCTTCCTGTTCATTTGAATATTCCTTTGGGATTTTATTTGATTCCATAGACATTCATTGACTCCTTTATTCTCCTTTTTATAGTATACATGATTGATGTTCATTGTTCAATATTTTCCTTTTCATTGCTCTGTAAATAGGGTAAAATATAACTTAAAGGACTTTGTAATTTGCTAGAAAATTGAGGTGGAATATGAATAAGAAAGCACTATTAAAATTAGAATACAATAAAATTATTGATTTGCTGGAGGAACAGGCTTCCTCCCCAAGCGGGAAGCAGCGCTGTAAAAAGTTAAGTCCGATGATGAATATTGGGGATATTAATTTGGCACAGGAGCAGACCGCATCCGCTTTTACAAGAATTGTGAAAAAGGGACGTATTTCTTTCAGCGGCTGCTATCCGATAGAGGACTCACTGATGCGGCTGGACGTGGGAGGGGTTTTGACCTGCAACGAACTTCTCCGCATCGCAAAACTTTTACAGGTGACAAACCGCGTAAAATCTTTTGGAAGACACGACACGGTGGACGATTTGGAAGATTGTCTTGACGCTTATTTTAATCAATTAGAACCATTGAGCATCTTGTCAAACGAAATTTCCCGATGTGTTTTAGGAGAAGATGAAATTAGCGATGATGCCAGCAGTACACTGAAACATATTCGTAAAAGTATTCAGTTATTGAACGAGCGTGTTCACTCTACATTAACTTCCCTTGTCAACGGCTCGCTGAAATCCTATTTGCAGGATTCACTCATCACAATGCGCGGTGACCGATATTGTATTCCCGTAAAAGCGGAATACAGAAGCCAGGTGTCGGGAATGATTCACGACCAGTCCTCCACAGGTTCTACTCTTTTTATCGAACCTATGGCAATTGTCAAATTAAATAACGATTTAAAAGAATTGTACGGAAAAGAGCAGGAAGAAATTCAGGTCATTCTCGCCCGTTTAAGTAATGAAGCGGGAGAATACATTCAGGAATTGCGAACAAATTTTGCCATTCTTACAGAATTGGACTTTATTTTCGCAAGAGGAATGCTCGCCCTTTCCATGAATGCCAGCAAACCGATTTTCAATACAAAGGGATATATTCACATTCGCGAGGGGCGTCACCCTCTCTTAGATAAGAAAAAAGTCGTACCGATTACATTGACTTTAGGCAGTGATTTTGATTTACTTATCGTCACCGGTCCAAATACGGGAGGTAAAACCGTTTCGTTAAAAACAGTCGGGTTATTTACTTTAATGGGACAGGCGGGACTTCACATTCCTGCGCTCGATCGTTCCGAACTCGGAGTCTTCCACGAAGTTTACGCTGATATCGGAGATGAACAGAGCATTGAACAGAGCCTCAGTACGTTCTCCTCCCATATGACAAATATCGTATCCTTTTTGAAAGATGTAGATGAACATTCCCTCGTCCTTTTTGACGAATTAGGGGCGGGAACCGATCCAACTGAGGGAGCGGCATTGGCGACCGCTATTCTCTCTTATTTACATCAAAGAGGCATTCGCACAATGGCTACAACCCACTACAGCGAATTGAAAGTATTTGCACTTTCTACCGAGGGAGTTGAAAATGCCTGCTGCGAATTTGACGTGGAAACACTTCGTCCGACTTATCGGCTTTTACTCGGCATTCCGGGAAAAAGTAATGCTTTTGCCATTTCAGGGAAACTCGGACTGCCAAACTACATTATTGACGAGGCAAAACGCCAACTGTCCGAACATGACGAATCCCTTGAAGATTTACTCTCTGACTTGGAAGAGAGCAGAAAAACAATCGAAAAAGAGAGAGCGGAAATCGCCTCTTATAAATTGGAAATCCAGCAGTTGAAATCCCGCGTGGAGAAAAAACAGATTCGTTTAGATGAGCAGAAAGAACGTATTCTACGCGAGGCAAACGAGAAAGCGAACGCTATTCTGCGCGAGGCAAAAGAAGTTGCCGATGAGACGATGAAAAACTTCCGCAAATTCGGCAAAGAAAATATTTCTGTTGCGGAAATGGAAAGAGAGCGTGAACGTCTTCGCCAAAAAATTTCCAAAACACAGGAGAAATCTTCTCTACAGACGAAAAAGCCGAAGAAACAGCATAAACCAAGTGATTTCAAACTCGGAGAATCCGTAAAAGTTCTGAGTATGAACTTAACCGGAACGGTCAGTTCCCTGCCGGACGCGAAAGGAAATCTATTTGTACAAATGGGTATTCTCCGCTCACAAGTGAACATTTCCGATTTGGAAATCATTGAAGAACCAATGACAATTACCGCCAAACAGATGCGCAGAACATCAAGCGGAAAAATGAAAATGAACAAATCTCTTTCCGTAAGCCCTGAAATCAATCTGCTTGGGAAAACAGTTGATGAAGCGATCGCAGAACTGGATAAATATTTAGACGACGCTTATCTTGCCCATATAAGCCCCGTGCGAATCGTGCACGGAAAAGGAACGGGCGCTTTGCGTCAGGGAGTTCATAACTATTTAAAACGGCTCAAGTATGTAAAATCATATCGTCTCGGCGCTTTTGGCGAGGGCGATGCCGGTGTAACTATCGTTGAGTTCAAATAAAAGAAAAGGAGATATTTATGGTAACAAAACAAAAAATCCTAATTGTAGATGATGATGAGAATATCGCTGAATTGCTTTCTCTCTATCTGACAAAAGAATGCTTTGATACAATGATGGTACATGACGGCGAAGATGCCCTGACTGCATTTGACACTTATCAGCCAAACTTAATTCTGCTTGACCTGATGCTGCCGGGTATTGACGGCTATCAGGTGTGCCGTGAAATCCGCACAAAATCTAACACGCCCATTATCATGCTCTCCGCAAAAGGAGAAGTTTTTGATAAGGTACTTGGATTGGAGTTGGGGGCTGACGATTATATGATTAAACCATTTGATGCGAAAGAACTTGTTGCACGGGTAAAAGCCGTTCTTCGCCGCTATCAGCCTGCCAAACCGGAAATTCCCACAGCGGATAAAGGAAAATGTGTTTCCTATCCGGGTATCGAGATTAATCTGACAAATTATGCTGTCACTGTTGACGATATACCGGTAGAAATGCCTCCAAAAGAATTGGAACTGTTATATTTTCTCGCCTCATCACCAAATCAAGTGTTCACCCGTGAACAGTTGCTCGATCAGATTTGGGGATACGACTACGTCGGCGATACCCGAACGGTGGACGTGCATATCAAACGACTGCGCGCCAAAATTAAGGACCACCCTACATGGAGTCTTGGAACAGTTTGGGGTATCGGCTATAAATTTGAGGTAAAGTAATATGCGAAGTACCCTTTATCTGAAATTTATTTTAATTTATATTGCCTTTGGCTTCCTCAGTGTTTTCACGGTGGCAACTTTAGGTTCTACCCTTCTCGCAACAAATCTGGAAAAACAGATTGGCGGGGAACTATATAAGGAAGCCAATTTAATGGCAAAAGACTATCTGCCCGGATTTTTTACGAACACACTGTCATTAAATGACACACAGGTACAGTTAAATGGAATGACAACTTACTTGGATGCAGATATATGGATTACAGACCAAGACGGAACACTTCTCCTTTCGTCACAGAAAAACCCTTCTAACCTTGTTCCCGCAAAAATTGAAAATTTCAATCCGGCGGAAACAGGCAGTGACCAATATCTTATAGGTAACTATCATTCCTCTTTCCAAGAGGAAATGATTACGGTTATCGCTCCGGTCACACAGGGATTTTATACAAAGGGATATATTTTAATTCACAAACCGTACGAGGACTTAACAAAAGCGAAAAATTCTATTTTAAGTATTGTATATATCACCCTGCTTGTCATTTATATTTTGTCCTTCTCCATTTTGCTCGGACTACACTTTTTCATTTATCGTCCACTCCGAAAAATTACGGAGGCGGCAAAACAGTATGCGTCAGGAAATTTAGAGCATGAAATACATATTAATACAGATGACGAAATCGGTTATCTGTCCGCATCGTTAAACTATATGACGAACCAACTAAGAGATATGAACAGTTATCAGAAGAAATTTATTGCAAACGTTTCCCACGATTTCCGTTCTCCTCTCACTTCTATCAAAGGATATATAAATGCTATTGCGGACGGAACGATTCCGGTGGAAATGTATGATAAATATCTAAACATTATTTTATTTGAAACGGACAGACTTACGGATTTGACACAGGATTTACTTACATTAAACGAATTTGATACAAAGGAACTTTTGCTGGACAAAACGTCCTTTGATATTCACGAAATCATCCGCACAACCGCTGTTTCCTTTGAGGGAAGATGCACCGCAAAGAAAATTTCCATTGAACTTTTATTTGCTTCCAAAACACTTTCCGTTTACGCGGACAAACGAAAAATTCAACAGGTTTTATATAATCTTTTGGATAATGCAGTTAAGTTCAGCAATCCTGATTCCAATATTTATATCGAAACAACCGAACTCGGCGGAAAAGTTTTAGTTTCCGTAAAAGATGCGGGTATTGGCATTCCGAAAAAGAGTATTAACCAGATTTGGGAACGTTTCTATAAGACCGATTTATCCCGCGGAAAAGATAAAAAGGGAACGGGGCTTGGTCTTTCTATTGTAAAAGAAATTATAAATGCACATGGGGAAAGTATTAATGTCATCAGCACCGAAGGGGTTGGAACGGAATTTATTTTCTCACTTTCTAAGAAGTAGCAGTAGAAAAAATGGTTGTTGCAAAAACCGCAACAACCACTTTTTTTATTCCCAATCCATAGCAGCACACACATACATCGCTGTTTCTATAGGAAGCACCTGTTCATTAAAACACACTTTCGGATTATGATGTTCATATACTTTTTCCTCCTCAGTTTTTGCCCCTATCATAAAAAAGGAGGAAGGTACTCTCTCCGCAAATATAGCAAAATCATCCGAGGCAGTCGTATGAAGTCCCGATATAACTTTCAACTCTTCACTCATAGAACGAAACGCCTCTGCCAATTTTTCGTTTCTCTCCTCATCACATTGAAGCACCGGAATATCCGTAAGCACTTCTACTTCGCTTTCCGTATGAAAAGCAGCCGAAATGTTCTTCACAATCTCATTGATTCTTGTAATAAAATACTTCTTTACCTCATTGTCAAAAGTACGGAGTGTCCCCTGTAATACCGCTGTTTCCGGAATAATATTATTTACCGTACCCGCATTAAATTGTCCTATCGTCAGCGTCACCTCTTTATTCGGCGCACATTCCCTTGCTATCAGTTCCTGTAATCCCTGATAAATGTGAACACCTACATTAATCGGATCTATCCCATTTTGTGGCATAGCCCCATGAGTTCCTTTTCCCTTTATCGTTATTTTAAACCCAAACACAGATGTGGCGGCCAATGTTCCATATGCTACCGTGCCTAAGGGAACAACAGAGGCAACATGAGTCGCAAAAGCAGAATCTACCTTTGGATTTTCCAACACCCCTTCAGAAACTGCCGCCTTAGCGCCTGCAAATGTTTCTTCTGCCGGTTGAAAGAACAATTTAATTTTACCTTTTAATTCTTTTTCATGCCTTTTTAATAACTTAGCCGCCCCCAGCAATGATGCCGTGTGCATATCATGGCCACAGGCGTGCATATTTCCGTTATGAGAGGCAAACGGAAGTTGAATTTCCTCCTGTATAGGCAGTCCGTCCATATCCGCCCGAAGCAGCAGACATCTTTCACCCTCTCCCAAATATCCGACTATACAATTTCCGTCTACCTTTGTTTCAAACGGAACGCCAAATTCTGTCAACTTCTCTTTTATAAATGAAACTGTTTTAGGCAGTTCAAGTGCAAGTTCGGGCATTTGGTGTAATTCTCTGCGCCATGTTACAAGTTCATCATATATCTCTTTTGCTTCATTATAAATTTCTGAATACATTTCATCACTCTCTTTCTTATCAAATACCAATTTCATACATACAAGTATACCACAAAAAGAATTGCTCCGCAGATAATTCTCTGCAGAGCAATTCTTCTAATACAACATTCTCTTAATCGTCTTTTTATTCATATTATCTTTCGTCACCCAAATAAATCCCGAATCAATAAATGCCTGATTTCCCATTCCGAGTGACGCTCTTGCCGCTGAAATAACTGTGGCATAGCCCATTCCGTATGGATTTTGCACAATCAATCCGTTTACTCTTCCATCTTTCAACGCCTTTAACTGGCTCTCTCCACCGTCAACGGAAACAATTTTTAAGTCGCTGTCCTCACCTAACGCTTTTAACAACTCTTCATTTACCGTAACATTTGTTGAAAAACAACCTTTGATATTCGGATTTTTCTTCAATACATACTGAATCGCTTCTGTCTGTGTGATTTCTTCGGGAAGAATATCCTTTTCTCCCTCTTTTTTGTTTTTATTTTTCTCTGCCGCAATCGTCTTTGAAATTTCTTCCAAATCATCTAAATGATATACGAGAGGAACTTTCACATTCGGATGACTTCCCTGCATCTCCTGTAAAAATCCTGCTTCACGCTGTTTCGCACTCGTAGATTCCTTATCGTGTACAAACAGTGCTACATCTCCCGCATCGTCCACAATAGATGCCAGTTTAGCAGCGCCGGTTTTACCGATTTCACTGTTATTTGCCGAACACATTGCCTGAATGTTCTTATAATCGCTTCCCGAGTCAAAAGCAACAATCGGAATGCCGTTTTCCGCTGCCAAATCAAACTGTACCTCACAGGCACTGGAATCAATAATTGCAATTCCAACCGCAACCGGATTTCTCGCCAGTTCTTCATCTAAAATATTAATCTGTTCTTCAATATTCTCGCCTTTGGCAGACCCGCTGTAATTTACTTTAATCTTATCTTCGCCTTTATATCCTAAAGCCGCATTCAAATCTTCCGCCGCTCTCTCTGCTCCCGCTTTGACTTCATTCCAAAATTCGCTGTCACTGCTCTTTCCTATTATAGATATGTAGGAACCCGGTTCGAGTTTAATCCCCGACACATCACTGTACGCAATCGGATTTAATACATCAAGATTTCCCTGTCTTTCATTTACTTTTCTTCCTTCATCCTTCGGCGTAACATTTTCCTTCTGTGTATCCGATGAAGCACATGAGGAAAATAATACCGCAGTGCAGACTAAACTTAAAAGCACCTGTAACTTTCTTTTCATCTCTTTTATACACTCCTAATTACTTTACATTGTTTTTTCGCTACTGTTACTATACACTAATTTTGTGAAAAAAGAATAAATATTTTCTTAATTTTACAATTCCAAAATAAAAAATTGTATCTACTTGTATACTGTATTCAATTTAGTACAATCTAACCGTCTTTCTGCTATTGACGGTTGCACCATTTTTTCTTATAATCTAGGCGTAGTGAATATTTTAACAAACTAAAGAACGGTGTATAAATACACTTTTCTGGTGACATTATAAAGTAAACATATTTAGGAGGATTTTTAAAATGGAAAAAAACTGGAATTCTAGTTGGGACGGTTTTAAACCTGGTCGTTGGAATCGTACATCTGTAAATGTCCGCAACTTCATTCAGGAGAACTACACTCCATATGAAGGAGATGATTCTTTCTTAGCAGGACCGACAGAAGCAACTGAAAAACTTTGGGCTCAGGTAATGGACCTTTCTAAACAAGAACGTGAAGCAGGCGGAGTATTGGATATGGATACAAAAATCGTATCTACAATTACTTCTCACGGACCTGGATACTTAAACAAAGACTTAGAACAGATTGTTGGTTTCCAGACAGACAAACCTTTCAAACGTTCTCTTCAGCCATTTGGCGGTATCCGTATGGCACAGAATGCCTGCCACGAAAACGGATATGAAGTAGATCCTGAAATCGTAAAAATCTTTACAGAATACAGAAAAACACACAATCAGGGTGTATTCGATGCTTACACACCGGAAATGAGACTTGCAAGAAAATCTGCTATCATCACAGGTCTTCCGGATGCTTACGGACGTGGACGTATCATCGGTGACTACCGTCGTGTTGCATTATACGGAACAGACTGGTTAATCGAAGACAAAAAACAGCAGTTAGCAACTTCTTTAGTAAGAATGACAGGAGATAACATCCGTCTTCGTGAAGAATTATCTGAACAGATCCGTGCACTTGGCGACTTGGCTAAATTAGGTGAAATTTACGGTTACGATATTACAAAACCGGCTTCAAATGCAAAAGAAGCAATTCAGTGGTTATACTTCGGATACCTTGCAGCAGTTAAAGAACAGAACGGTGCTGCTATGAGTCTTGGACGTACTTCTACATTTATCGATATCTATATCCAGCGTGATTTAGACAGAGGATTAATCACAGAAGAACAGGCTCAGGAATACATTGACCACTTTATTATGAAATTACGTCTTGTTAAATTTGCACGTACACCTGAATACAATGCATTATTCTCAGGTGATCCAACATGGGTAACAGAATCAATCGGTGGTGTTGGTGTTGACGGACGTCCGCTTGTTACAAAAACATCATTCCGTTACTTACACACATTAGACAACTTAGGAACTGCTCCAGAACCAAACTTAACAGTTCTTTGGTCAACACGTTTACCACAGGCATTTAAAGAATACTGTGCTAAAATGTCAATTAAATCATCTTCAATTCAGTATGAAAACGATGATTTAATGCGTCAGACTCACGGAGATGACTACGCAATCGCTTGTTGTGTATCTTCAATGAGAGTTGGTAAAGAAATGCAGTTCTTCGGAGCACGTGCAAACCTTGCAAAATGTTTATTATACGCTATCAACGGTGGTGTTGACGAAAAACTTAAAATTCAGGTTGGACCAAAATACCGCGCAGTAGAAGGCGATGTGCTTGATTACGATGATGTAATGGCTAAATTCGATGACATGATGGAATGGTTAGCAGGACTTTATGTAAATACATTAAATATCATTCACTATATGCACGATAAATACTCTTACGAAAAACTTCAAATGGCTCTCCATGACAGAGATGTTAAACGTTACTTCGCAACAGGTATCGCAGGACTTTCAGTAGTTGCTGACTCTTTAAGTGCTATCAAATACGCAAAAGTAACACCTGTAAGAGATGAAGACGGATTAGTTGTAGATTACAAAGTAGAAGGAGATTTCCCTAAATACGGAAACAACGATGACCGTGTTGACGAAATCGCAGTTGAAATCGTTCGTTCATTTATGGACAAAGTAAGAAAACACCACACATATCGTCACGGTGTTCCAACAACTTCTATCTTAACAATTACTTCTAACGTAGTATATGGTAAGAAAACAGGTAACACACCTGACGGAAGAAAAATGGGAGAACCATTAGCACCGGGAGCAAACCCAATGCACGGACGTGACTCTCACGGAGCATTAGCATCACTTGCATCAGTTGCTAAAATCCCATTCAGACACGCTCAGGACGGTATTTCAAATACATTCTCTATCATTCCTGGCGCGTTAGGAAAAGAAGACCAGATTTTCGCAGGAGATCTTGACTTAGACAGAATCGCAGATTGTGGAAATCAGGCTTGCAACATTCCAAACATTATGGAAAGTATTGACAACGAATAATAAGAACAATATAGGAGGAAATCACTATGGCAGTAAATCAGCAGCAAATTGATAACTTAGTAAATATGTTAGACGGTTATGTAGAACAGGGCGGACACCACTTAAACGTAAATGTTTTCTCTAGAGAAACATTATTAGACGCTCAGAAACACCCTGAAAACTATCCACAGTTAACAGTTCGTGTTTCAGGATACGCAGTAAACTTCATTAAATTAACAAAAGAACAGCAGGACGACGTTATTTCACGTACATTCCACGAAGGCATGTAAGCGATAAAAGTTTTGTAACAGTTTAGCCATGCACAAAGTCGGAAAATCCGAGTACAAACTTGTTTGAAACGGAGATTTTCCAGACTTTGTATATGGCACTCTGACATAAACGAGAATTTTAGTTGCGTCAGCAACGAAAAAGGCTGTGAAACAGCCAATTCGAGTTTCATGGCTAAACTGTTAGTTGAATTGTTATAATGAAAAAGTAGTTAAAAGGGCAAGTTCATGTTTACATGAATACTTGTCCTTTTATACTACTGATGGACGAACGTATACGAGCAAAATAGTCATGCAATGACGAGATAGCCCGACAGGGCGTTTTGCGAGTAAGTGCGGACACTTTTATCGCTTACAAACATATATCAGCAAAATAGTCATGCAATGACGGAATATACGACTAACTAACGTATAAGGGGGTTTTATTATGACGAAAGGTTATATTCACTCTATCGAAAGTTGCGGAACAGTTGACGGACCCGGAATCCGCTATGTTGTTTTTCTTCAAGGCTGCCCAATGAGATGCCAGTATTGTCACAACCCTGACACATGGAAAGTAAATGTAGGTGAACAACACACTGTTTCAGAAGTATTGGAAGGGTTCTACACAAACCGCCCGTTTTACCGCAACGGCGGTGTAACGGTCACAGGCGGCGAACCGATGATGCAAATGGACTTTCTTATTGAGTTATTTACCCAATTGAAAAAAGACGGAGTTCATACCTGTATAGACTCCTCAGGAGTAATGTTCCAACCTGAAAATAAAGTCTTTATGAACAAATTAGATATTCTTCTCGGACTGACCGACTTAGTTATGCTGGATATCAAACACATTGATGAAGAAAAACATAAAGATTTAACAGGACACTCAAATAAAAATATTCTTGCTTTTGCAAAATATCTTGATGAAAAAAATATTCCTGTTTGGATTCGACACGTTGTCGTTCCGGGTATCACACTCTATCAGGAATATTTAAAGCGTTTAGGCAAATTTATAAGCACATTAAATAATGTGAAGGCACTTGATGTGCTTCCATATCATTCTATGGGAAAAGTAAAATACGAAAACTTAGGCATGGATTATCCTCTAAAAGACACTCGCGAGGCTACAAAGGAGGAAGCAGCGGCTGCAAAGAGTATTATTCTTTCCGCTTACAAAAAAGGTAAGACAGAAAACTTGTACTAAATTCAGAGCATAAATTCTCTTGTATCTTTCTTTGTTTTGTATTAGAATAGTCTATATAAACGGTAAAGAAATTTACTAGATTAAAAAGGAGGATACATACTATGGCACACGTAATTAGTGATGAATGTGTAAGTTGCGGTTCTTGTGAAGCAGAATGCCCAGTAGGAGCAATCTCTCAGGGTGCTGAACACTACGAAATCGATGCTGACGCTTGCGTAGACTGTGGTGCTTGTGCAGCACAGTGTCCAACAGGAGCAATCTCTGCTCAATAATATATTGGACAACAATCTTAAGAGAGTGTTGCAAAATCATTACGATTAGCAATACTCTCTTTTTATGTAAAATCACGTAATTTTTTGATAAATACAGGGAGATTATATGATTAAAATAGTTTTTTTCGATATAGACGGAACTTTACTTGACTTCGGTCATAAAGAATTATCAACTAAAACATTATACACCTTAAAACAATTACAGAAAAACGGTATCCTACTATGTATGGCTACCGGAAGAGGGTACCCTTCTATTCCACATTTTGAAGGAATTGAATTTGACATATTCCTGACATTTAACGGCTCATATGTAAAAAATCATAAAGAAGTTATTAGAAAACATCCTCTGACACAAACTGACACCGCCTGCATTATTCATAATCTAAAACAGATGAACAGGGCAGTCATTATCAGCAATGAAAATATGTTGGCGGCAAATAAAATAGAACCTGTTCTTGCGGATTTTTTTGCACTTGAAAATATTGAAATGTCAATCTCTGAAGACTTTGATAAACTTTGTGCCAACGATATTTATCAAATTATGTGCGCTTGTACGGAAGAGGAATATGAAACGATTCTTCGCGGAACGAAAAGTACAAAAATAACCGCATGGTGGGAAAAAGGCGTGGATATTATACCGTCAGGCAGCGGAAAAGATGCCGCTGTAATTGATGTTTTAAATTACTACGGGTTTTCTACAGATGAAGCCATTGCCTTTGGCGACGGATATAATGATATTGAAATGCTTAAAACAGTCGGAACAGGAGTTGCTATGGGTAATGCAAACAAAGAGGTTAAAAACAGCGCTGATGAAATTTGCAAATCTGTAGGGGAAGACGGCATTTATTATTACTTTTTAGAAAGAAATTTTTTTGAAGCGCTTTAAAACATTCACGAATATTGTCAAAACTTGCGGTGAAAACTTGCCAAATTTTTTCACATTCTATGGTATGATTAAGATGTCTTAAAACGATATAGAACAACTTAGGAGGCGATTGTATGGGCGAAGTCCATTATATGATTTCTGAGGCGTCCAAGCGGGTTAATGTGGAAACACACGTCCTACGTTACTGGGAAGAGGAACTGGAACTTCCTATCGGGCGCACGGAAATGGGGCATCGATACTATACAGAAGAGAACATACAACTATTCCGTTGTATCAAGGAACTAAAAGAACAGGGAATGTTTTTAAAAGACTTAAAAAATATGATTCCCGATATTATCCGTCTGAAAGAACAGAAAATGGCACAGGAAAAAGGGAAGAACGAAGTGACGGTTTCCAAAGCCGAAGTTGTACAGGACCACAAACGCGAACAGGTGCAGACTATTCTCGGACAGGCTTTTCAAAATATACTTACGCAAAATAACAAAATATTGGAAGAGTCCGTTACGAGAGCCGTGAGCGAAAAGGTGACAAAAGAAGTTGGTTTTCTCCTGCAGGCAAAAGAAAGACAGGAAGAAGAACGGTTTAAAAAATTGGATTCACTTATCCGCCAGCAGCAATCTTTACGAAAAGAAGCGGGAAAATCTCCTGCAAAAAAACTCCGCCGATTGCTCGGTGCAGGGGAAGTTTAAACACGAATGGGGACGTAGTAAATCACTACGTCCCCGTTTGTATATATTATTTCATTTTTCTTCTTCTAACAACAATTCCGATACCTGCAACGGCACATAATCCAATAATTCCCCATAACATAATAGGCGCTGTATCACCTGTCTTTACAGGATCTTTCTGACCGTTACCGTTTCCATTCGGAGTTCCGTTATTATTACTGTTTCCTCCGTTATTTCCGCTTTGGTTTCCACCATTCTGATTTCCGCCGTTGTTGTCATTTCCATTTCCGTCAGGATTCGGAGGCGTAACTGTTTCTGATTTTACAGTTACTTTTATTGTCGCTGAAACTTTATTCGGATTTGTCACATTATCTTTCAATTCCAATGTTCCATGTAATGTGTAAACTCCGTTTTCATTTCCATTGTAATCGCCTTTTTCCCATTTAACAGGAAGTTCTATATCCAAACCTGACTCTAATTGTGCCACAACTGTTTTTGGTAAATTTAATTTATCAAATGCAGTTCCTTTTTCTACTGTTAATCCTTCAGGTTCTGTCACGCTTACAATTACCTGCTCTTCTTTTTCTTCACTGAATACAAATGCAAACTGTGCCGGAAGTGACTGATGTCCGTCTTTATCAAATGCAATGATTTTCACTACATATGTCTTATCTTTTTCAAGACCTTCCAAAGTAAATTCGGCTTTATCCGTTGTTCCTTTTCTCACACCGTCCACATATACTGTATATCCTGCTACTTCTGTATTTGCAGGCGCTTTCCATGTCAACTGCACACTGTCTTCTCCTGTAATTGTTTTTACAATATCTGTTACAGAAGGAAGCGTAGTATCTGCATTCGGATTTGTTGTTGTTACATTGTTCACTTCAATTGCTTTTTGAGATTTTCCTCCCTCATTTACTGCGTAAATCTTGAAGTTATATGTTGTTTCCGGTTTTAATCCCGTTACTTTCGCAAATGTATCTGTAGCAGTCATTTTTACATTATGCTCTGTATCTACGATTTCATAAGATTTTGCTCCGCGAACTGCATCCCATTCTAATGCAACCAATTTAGACTCTACAAGAATTGCTTTTCCTGTTTCATCTGTCACAACCGGCGGCTGTGCCTTTCCGAGTGCTTTCATTGCTGCGTCTAAATCTTTCTGTGCTTTATCAACCTGCTCCTGTGTAGCATCATTTTTGTTCATTACTTCTACTGCTTCATCATAAACTTTCTTAAATGCTGCCCATTTGTTTTCTTCATACGCCTCTTCTGAAAGTTTTGACGCCTCTGTAATGGTATCCTGCAATTTAGATTTATCTACTTTAACAGTTTCTGTAGGTGCGAAAATTTTCAAATAATCAAGATTTACTTTTTTCTTTCCTTCTCTCGCTTTTACGACACATTTAATTTTATGCTGTCCATTATTCAAATCTGTCTTTTTAAATAATAATTGCTGATCATCACCATTCTCTGAACCTGCTAAAGACTGCACTCCCTGACTCTGATCGTCGATAAATACTTCCAAACTTCCCCATGAAGCGTGTTTCTGTACATACACTTCAATACCTGTTCCATTGAACGTATATTCAAAATACGCATTTTCAGTTTCACACTCTGTTTTTGTTCCACCATGATGTCTGTCAGCCTCTCCTGCCCATGTAGACCAATTTCCATTCCATGTGATTTTACTATTTCTGATTCCATTGTTATCACTACCGTTTTTCTGACCGTCTTCCACAATCGTTTCTTCTGTCTGATTGTCCTTTTTAATAGCAACTTTCAATGTCATTTCTCCGGATTTTGAAGTATCCGCTTTTGATGTCGCTTTAATTTTTACGTCACCATTTTTTTCTTTCACAGTTACAACACCATTTGCATCTACTGTTGCAATAGAGTTGTCGGAAGAAGACCATGTTACACTCTTGTCTTTTGCCTCTTTTGGTTCTACTGTGGCTTTCATCTGCACAGTGCTGTTTGCTTTTCCAACTGTTGTAATTCCTGATTCTGTAGATACTTTTACAGATGTAGGTTTTACGATTGTATTATCTAATACGTTAAATGCATCTAACTCTACTTTCGTAGATTTTCCTTCACCCTGACTACTCTTATTTAATACTTTCAGAGTAATTGTATGTTTACCATGTTGCAAATCATTTTTTGTAAAGATTTTCTGTTGACGTTTTGTTTCTGCACTGTAAGTATCAACTTCTCCACAAGATTCTCCGTCAACAAATACTTCTATTTTTCCTCTGTCATGATTTGTACACGTAATGACTTCAATTCCCGTTCCCACAAATGTCAGTGATGCCGTTTCATTTCCTTGTGGTGTTTGCAAAAATTTAATAGTACCATTGTAGTTTACATTTTCTTTATAATCTGCCCATGCACCCTGATATACAATACGGCTGTCAGTATCATCAATCATGCCTGCCATATCGCTCATATCTTTTACGGCAACAAAATCCGTTTTCTTTGACTCCTGCCCTGCAACTACAGCGGAAATCTGATATTTCATCTCACCGAGTTTTTCATTTGCAGTAATGTCTTTATAAGAATTTGTTTTTACACCGCTTGCAATTAACTGTACATCTCCGTTTTCCACTTTGCGATATACATTAAATGTTGTTCCGTCAACTTTCGCTTCGTCCCAAGTTAATTCTACGCTGTCTGTTTTTAATCTTTCTGCCTGAAGCCCTGTAGGCATCTCTACTCCCGCAGGAATATTTTTAATTGTGTATGTTTTTCCTTTTTCTGTTTCAAATGAAATTCTATCTGCGGAAACTGCTTTTACATCCATTACATTTCCGTCTTCATCTAAAACAGTTGCTAAAGAAGCATTTTTCGTCTGAACGGTTGCTGTTCCGCCGTTGTTTGATAAAACAGTTGCTTCTGTAAGATTCTTATTTGCCCATTTCATGCTTACTTCAAAGTTACCACGGGCAACAAGTCCTTTTACGCTTCCGTTTGCCCATACATCCGGCAAGGAAGGAAGCATATTGATATAACCCATGTTACTCTGTAACAACATTTCCGATACACCGCTTGTATATCCAAAGTTTCCGTCAATTTGGAATGGTGCATGTGTATCCCAAAGGTTTGGATAAATACCGTCACGGAATAAATTCTGAATTAATTTATGCGCCTGATTTCCGTTACCGGTTCTTGCCCACGCATTAATTCTCTGGCCCATTCCCCAGCCTGTACTTGTATCTCCTCTTTCTTTCAGAGAAACGATTGCCGCATCCATAAATTCAGGGTTATCTACGGAAATTAAATCTCCAGGGAAAAGTCCGAGCAAGTGTGACATATGTCTGTGTCCTTTTGATCCCATACTTCCCAATGTTGTTTCCGTATACCATTCTTTAATCTGTCCGCTGTCACCGATTTCGATTGGTTTTAATTTAGCCTGTCTTTCACGCCATTCTTTTACTTTATCCGCGTCTACATTTAAAATTTCTGCCGCTGTAGAAACGTCTTCATATAACTGCCAAATCAGTGACTGTTCGTATGTATTTCCCGCTGTAATCGGTCCGTGTTCCGGTGAATATGCAGGTGCTGAAACAAGTCTTCCTGTTTCTTTATCCTCAATTAAAATCTGGTCATACAACAATGCCGCTTCTTTTAACATTGGATAAATATGTTCTTCCATATATGCTTTATCGCCTGTATATTCATAATACTCCCAGCAATTCTGCAAAATCCACGGAAGCGCTGCCGGAGACCAGCCCCAACTGAAACTCCAACCCGGACAAGTCCAGCCAAACGGTGTGTTCTGTGTATGAGCCGTAAATCCACCATTTTCCACACCAAAATATGTTTTGGCAGTTACTTTTCCCGGTTCAACAAGAGAGTTAATGTAATCTACAAGAGGAGTTGCACACTCTGCCATATTAGTAGAGTAAGTCGGCCAATAGTTCATCTGCAAGTTGACATTCATGTGATAGTCTGAAGCCCACGGAACTCTATTATGATCGCCGACACGGTTCTGCCATACTCCCTGTAAGTTAGAAGGTAAATCTCCCGCTCTCGAAGAGGCGATTGTCAAATATCTTCCATACTGGAATAACATAACTTCCAACGCTCTGTCTTCTTCTGCCGTATTTTTCTTTGCCTTGTAGTCACTCAGCAACACATCTGTTGTTTTTGTCGGAACAGTCTGTCCCAAATCCAAATCTACACGTCCAAAGATTTCTGTATAATCGGCAATATGATCTTTTTTGACTTTCTCATACCCTTTTTTACTTGCCTGATCAATAGTTTTCTGTACACTTGCATCTAATTGTTCTTTCGTTTCACCTGTACGATATTTTGGGTAATCATTTTTATAATCTGTATCTGCTGAAACATAAACCGTTACTTCTGAAGCATTAGAAACATGAAGTTTGTCAGTATCCTTTTTCTCTACCTTTCCGTCTTCTGCTTGTACTTTCAATTTTCCGTTCAGTTTCAACTGGTTGTCCTGCATCTCACCCGCCACAGTAATTGTGTCATCTTTTATCGTAGTTTCTACAGTTTTTCCCAAGTTTTTACTTGTTACATCTTCCGCATTATCAATCGGAAATGAAATATCTAAGTTTAATTTTTCATTTCCGTCCGCAGTAAATTTCATTGCCAGTACATTGTCCGGATAACTGACAAAATATTCTCTGTACATCTTTGTATTTTTATAATCAAAATCCACTGACGCTACCGCATTGTCCAGATTTAAGTCACGGACATAATTTTTTGCTGCACTTTCGTCAAAGCCAAAATCCACGCAAATATCGCCCCATGACTGATAAGCACCATAACCGTCCACTTCACCTACCAGTTTTGCAGACAATTTATTTGCTTCTTCATCGTTTCCTTGTTTATATAATTCAATAATTTTGTTATATAGGTCAGACATTTTCATTCCATTATCGGCAGTATCTTTGTTTCCACCTTTGTAGTTCGGTCTTCTTGTACCCGGACCACCGTTCCAAAGTGTTTTTTGATTAAATGTTAATTTTTCTTTGCTAATCTCACCATAAACGTTTGCTCCCATAAAACTGTTACCGATTGGGAGCGTGTGCTGCTGCCATGTGTTGTCTTCTTCTGTCCCTGAGCCATTTGATAAAATGTTCTTTCCTTTCGACGCAGGTTCATCATACCAAAGCCGTAAATCATTATTCTGTTTTGGCGTTTCTTTCGCTTTTACCTGTGCCGAAAATGGAATAGAAGTCGCAGTTAATGTGATTGCACACACACCTGCTAAAATCTTTTTCAAGTTCTTCCTTTTCATATCTTTTCCCTTTCTTTTATATTATTTGTAAACACTATTTTTATTATAACACTGTACAAAAATTTGTAATTTGCATTTTCAACATATTTTTTTGTATTATTTTTCTAGTTTTGTAAATTTTAACCAATCATAGATAATTGTAATTATATATATTGTCCAGTTTCTGTTTTTTATAAATTGCTTTTTTATGAAAATCTACGGCTTTTTCTTCTTTTCCTCACAAAATTTCTTCCTATATATGATAAGATTACCAATATAAGACACAAATTCCTACGGATAACCCAAAAATCTCACCCCAATTATTAATTTAGAACTGAAAACAGGTACCAACCTCTTGATTGATACCTGTCATATTACATTGAGAGTTCTTTATGCCCTCTATTCTTTCTTCAAATAATTTGCAAATTTTGTATAGTTCGGCAGCCACGTCAGATTAACCGTACCAATCGGACCGTTTCTCTGCTTAGCGATAATGATTTCCGCCACATTTTTCATTTCCGTATCCTTATTATAATAATCATCACGGTAAATAAACATAACAACGTCCGCATCCTGCTCAATCGCACCGGACTCACGCAAATCCGACATCATCGGTCTGTGGTCGGGACGCTGTTCTACGGCACGGCTCAACTGTGATAAGGCAATGACAGGAACATTCAATTCCCTTGCCAACCCTTTCAGCGAACGTGAAATTTCCGAAATTTCCTGCTGTCTTGATTCGCTTCTTCCGCCTACACGCCCTGTCATCAACTGCAAGTAGTCGATAATAATAATATCTAACCCTTTTTCCAGTTTATATTTCCTACATTTCGAGCGAAGTTCTGAAATGGAAATACCCGGAGTATCGTCAATAATCAGATTGGATTTTCCGATAATTCCTGCCCCTTCAATCAACTTCTCCCAGTCGGAATCTTTCAGATTACCTGTTCTAAGTAACTGGGCGTCCACCTGAGATTCCAAAGAGAACAGACGGTTTACCAACTGCTCTTTTGACATTTCCAAACTGAAAATAGCAACGGATTTGTTCTCCTTAAATGCAACATGCTGTGCAATGTTCAGTACAAATGCGGTTTTTCCCATAGATGGTCTGGCGGCAACTAAAATTAAATCCGACGGCTGTAAACCCGAAGTCTTGTAATCCAAATCTAAAAATCCTGTAGGAATACCTGTAACCGTCCCTTTATTTTTAGACGCTTTCTCAATTCTCTCTAAAGCGTTTAATACAACCTGCTTAATCGGAACAAAGTCACCGGAATTTCTCTTCTGTACAAGTTCAAACACCTTTTTCTCCGTCATCTCAAGAACTGCCTCAAGCGGTTCTTTTGCCAAATAACAGGTATTTGCAATCTCTTCGTTTAATTTAATCAGCCGGCGTAACATCGCTTTCTCGGACACAATATCCGCATAATATTTTATATTTGCGGAAGTCGGAACTGCCGTCACCAAATCTCGAACAAATTCCAAACTGCTAATCTCTGCCGGAACATCTTTTTCTTTCAATCGCTCCTGCAGAGTAATCAAATCTACCGGTTTCCCTTCATTAAACAACTCTACAATCGCATCAAAAATAACTCCGTATGCCGTTTGGTAAAAGTCTTCTCCGCTGACAATCTCTGCCGCCGTCATAATCGCGTCTTTGTCCATCAGCATCGCGCCGACAACCGATTGCTCCGCCTCTATACTATGTGGCAAAACTCTTTTAATGAGTGCCTCGTCCATGCGGTTTTCCTCCTAGCCTTCCGTTACATTTACTTTCAATTCTGCAACTACTTTCTGATGTAATTTAATCGGAACGATGTGTGTTCCCAAAGTTTTGATTGCATCTTTCAGTTGAATTTTCTTCTTATCAATATCATAACCCATCTGTTTTTTTACTTCGATTGCAATTTCCTTTGTGGAAACAGAGCCAAATGTTCTTCCGCCCTCCCCAACTTTAATCGGAACAACAATTTTCCCTGCCTCGATTTTTTTTGCAAGTTCCTGTGCTGCCTCCAACGCTTCCTGCGCAAGTTTCTCTTTATTTGCATTCTGCAATTTTAAATCATTTAAGTTTTTACTTGTCGCTTCCAAACCTAATTTTTTCGGTAAAATAAAGTTTCTTGCATATCCGTCATTGACATTTACAATCTGTCCTTTTTTTCCAAGTGATTTTACGTCTTCTAATAATATTACTTTCATCTTAAATATCTCCTTCTTCAATCATCACGTCAATTGTCTGTTTCAATACATCAATCGCTCTATCCATATCCGTATGTGTAAATTGTGCTCCGGCAGTATTCATATGACCGCCCCCGCCAATTCTTTCCATAATAATCTGTACGTTTACTTCGTCAATAGATCTTGCACTGACATAAATCTTACCATTATACTGTGTCAAAACAAAAGACGCCTTTACTTTTCCAATATCAAGCAGTTCATTTGCCGCCTGCGCTCCGACAATTGTCGGACTGTCAATTTTCATATTTTCACTGCGGGCAATGGCGTAAATATCTCTGTACACTTCCGCACTGCTTATAATTCCTGCTTTCGCACGATATGTTTCCATATCCTCACGGAACATTTTCCTTACAAATGTAATATCTGCCCCGCATCTTCTCAAAAATGCAGCCGCCTCAAATGTACGGACACCTGCACGGTTCATAAAGTTGTTCGTATCGATCATAATTCCCGCATATAAACTGCTTGCCTCCATAGACGGAAGTTTGACATCATCTACGATATACTGCAAAATCTCAGCAACCATTTCACAAGTAGAAGATGCATAAGGTTCAATATAGGAGAGTACCGCTCCCTCAATCACATCACTGCCCTGTCTATGATGATCCAAAACAACTATCATTTTCGCCCAGTTAAGTAAATCTTCACACTCAACCAATTCACGTTTATTCGTATCCACCACAACTACCATTGTGTTACTGTCCACATAATCCTCTACATTTTTAGAAGTGAGGAACATATCTTCGGGATAAGCCGGATTTTGTGTAAACGACTCATAAAGAGGACGCACCGAACTTGTAATATCATTAATAACAATATGCGCTTCCTTCTCCATCTCCGTTACAGCACGGTAAATACCGATACCCGCACCGAACGAGTCCACATCACCGATTTTATGCCCCATAATAATCACACGGTCTTTTGCTGCAATAAATTCTCGAAGAGCTTCTGCTTTTACTCGGGCTTTTACTCGTGTATTTTTAGAAGTCTGTTCCCTCTTTCCGCCGAAATATTCGATTCCTTCGGAAGATTTGACTACAGCCTGATCGCCCCCTCTTGCAAGTGCAAGGTCAATCGATACACGGGCATAGTTATAACTCTGTACATACGTGTCATTGCTAAGTCCAAAACCGATACTAAGCGTAGCCGGAACATCATTCCCGACATTTACATTCTTAGCCTCTTCCAAAATAGAAAAGCGATCCTCTTTCATCTGTTCAAAAAAATGTTTCTTAAGGACGATAAAATATTTATCTTTTTCCAACTTCTTCGCAATTCCGTCTACATTTGCAATATACTGGTTGATTTTACGGTCAATCAATGCTACAAGAAGACTTTGACGCACTTCCTCAACACTGTCCATAATCTCATCATAATTGTCAATATAAATCAGACCGGAAACAAGGCGCTGCTCATCATTCTCCCTGATATATTCCTTCAACTCTGTGATATCTCTGAAGCAGGCGGTAATAAAATAATCTTTCCCCTTTGGAATTTCCACAAGTGGCTCTGCCTCGTTAAAATCCTGCACGGAAATTTTAGAAAACTCAACTTCATATTCTCTCTCTCCATAAGAAATCTCCGTCTTTGTCTTCTCGCCTACCTTTGCCGGAAACAGTCCTCTGTTCAACTCAGGAATATACTTACTTAAATAACTCTCTCTTCTGCCTCCCATTAATTCGGAAAATTGTTCATTTACCCAAATCACATTTCCGTCCTCCAAAAGAATTACATATGGGAGTGACAGTTCCTTTAGCAATACGTTTTGAACCGCTCCGTACTGTCCCGCAAATTCCACAAGTTCTGATAACAGCAGTGACTTATTATAGAAATAGAGTATTCCTACAATCACCCCATAAATCAAAACAAATGCCGTCATGACAAATCCCGCTTTTTTATCGATTTGGTAAATCCATATGTTCATTGCCACAAGTAGAATCATCATAATTGCCGGCCATTGCATATACAGTCGGAGTTGTCCTTTAAACTGAATTTCTTTCTTCATATACCTACCCTCTATAAATTCTAATATGTTATATATTATACCACCCTTTCCCATAATTTTAAAGAAATAAAAAATAGACTGTGTTAAAATAAACACAATCTATTTTTTGTACGTTCCTATTCTTCGTATCCATTCGGATTATTCGACTGCCATCTCCATGAGTCTTCGCACATTTCGTCCAATCCTCTTTCTGCTTCCCAACCTAATTCCGCTTTTGCCTTTGCAGGGTTAGCATAACATGCAGCAATATCTCCGGCTCTACGCGGTTTGATTTCGTATTTAATTTCTTTTCCGCACGCTTTGCTGAATGCTTTTACCATATCCAAAACAGAATATCCGTTTCCTGTTCCTAAATTGTAAATACATACGCCTGCTTTTTCTTCGATTTTCTTTAACGCTTTTACATGACCTACTGCAAGGTCCACTACGTGGATATAATCTCTTACGCCTGTTCCGTCATGTGTATCATAATCATCACCAAATACGCCTAAACATTCTAATTTACCAACTGCTACCTGAGTAATGTATGGCATTAAGTTGTTCGGAATACCTTTTGGATTTTCTCCGATTGTTCCGCTCTTATGCGCTCCAACAGGGTTGAAATAACGAAGTAAAACAACGTTCCATTCAGGATCTGCTGTATGGAAGTCTGTTAAAATCTGTTCCAACATTGATTTTGTCCAACCATATGGATTTGTACACTGTCCTTTCGGGCATTCTTCTGTAATCGGAACAAATGCAGGATCTCCGTATACAGTTGCAGAAGAACTAAAGATAATATTTTTTACTCCCGCTTTTCTCATTGCGTCACAAAGCACCAATGTACCCGCAATATTGTTGTCATAATATTCCAACGGTTTCTGAACGGATTCCCCAACTGCTTTTAAGCCTGCAAAATGAATAACCGCATCAATATCTTCTTTAGCAAAAATATCGTCCATCGCTTTTGCGTCACGAATGTCTGCTTCATAAAATTTAATTGGTTTCCCTACGATTTTTTCTACACGTTTTAATGCTTCCGCACATGAATTGCAAAGATTATCAACTACAACTACATCATATCCCGCCTCAATCAATTCAATACATGTATGGCTTCCGATGTATCCTGCTCCGCCTGTTACTAAAATTCTCATCTCTCTACCTCCTATATTTGCATTGTTAAATGTTACGCACTGTATTTTTTTACAATTTCCTGCATTGTATTCCATTTTGCTTCCATGTCTTCCACAAGTTTAAACTGTGTACGGCAACGGTCTAAATTGTGTCCTTCACGGTGGATTTTGAAGTAGTGATCTCCCTCTAAGTAATCTGTTAAGAAACGCATTCCGCATTCAAATGTCATTACTTTAGCGCCCATTGGGAGCATCTCGATTTCTTTCTGTGTAAGACGTCCGCCACAACCTTCAATATATCCCTTTGTATAAATTTCAAATAATCCCATATCACAGGAAACTTTGCTTAAATCCTGTTCGTCTTCCGCTGCTGTACTTGCACCGAAACGGATAGAATCACCGAAATCATTCATTGCAAGTCCTGGCATAACTGTGTCTAAGTCAATTACACAAATACCTTTTCTTGTTGCATCATCAATCATAATATTGTTTAATTTTGTATCGTTGTGTGTTACACGAAGAGGAAGTTCCCCTTTCGCAAGCATATCTCCGAATACGTTTGCTACGTCTTCATGTGCAAGAACAAAATCAATTTCTTTCTGTACAGATGCTGCACGACCACAAACATCTTCTTCCACTGCCTTTTTAAATACGGCAAAACGTGCTTTTGTATCGTGGAAGCCTTCGATTGTTTCGTGAAGTGTTTCTGCCGGATATTCTGCAAGCAGACGCTGGAAGTTTCCGAAAGATACTGCACTCTGATAGAAATCCTCCGGTGTTTCTACCGCATCATAACTTGTCGCACCTGTAATAAATTTATATGCTCTCCAGTATTCCCCTTCAGAATCCACGAAATATGGTTTCCCTTCCGCTGTAGGAATAACATTCAATGTTTCTCTTTCCGGATCTCCGCCGTTTTCAATAATGCGTTCTCTTAAATAAGAAGTAACTCCCAAAACATTTTCCATTAACTCAACCGGTTTTGTGAAAATGCTCTTATTCATTCTCTGAAGAATGACTTTCTTCTCCTCGTCATTTTCTTTCAATGTTACTAAATATGTATCGTTAATATGACCGCTTCCGTATGGTCTTACATCAACTAATTCTCCTACAAACTGATAACTTTCAATCGCTTCTCGCTGTCCCTGATTCATCTCTACTGCCATTATTCTTCTCCCCACAATCTTTCCGGATATAATCCGTCTTCTTTCATTTTTCTAATTGCTTCCACTACAACCGGTTTATCTTCTTTATAAGTTACACCAAACCATTTATCTTTTGAAGATAATACAGTAACTTCTGCACGTCCTGCTTTTTCCAAGTTGTCTACAACTGTAGGAAGGAAATATTCGCATTTCATTGGATTTTCTGCAATTCCCTTTTCCAAAAATGCCGGAAATCCCGCTTTAATTTCATCCAAAATACTTCTTGTAAATCCCCACATATTCATAGATACAAGAGTTTCTCCCGGTACGAATGTCCATGTTTCTCCGTCATCTTCCGTAAATGCAATTTTCCCGTCACGTTTTTCTATACGTGTTCTTTCCTGAATACCCTCTAATTTACCGTCAGCGCTTACCTGACAAATTCCACGTGCAACGTGTCCGTTATCTGTAACTGTATTCTGCAACTCATATCCCACCATTGTGTAACGATATTTATCGTCATCTTCATGTGTAGATAAGTAATCGTAAATTGTCTGGAACGCATGTCTTCCATAATAATCGTCAGCGTTGATAACTGCGAATGGCCCGTCGATTTCATCAATGGCGCTCAATACAGCGTGTGCTGTTCCCCACGGTTTTACACGTCCCTCAGGAACAGAAAAGCCTTCCGGAATGTTATTTAGGTCTTGGAATACATATGCAACTTCCATATGTTTTGCCATACGTTCTCCGATTACTTCTCTGAAATCCGCTTCGTTTTCTTTCTTAATAATAAATACAACTTTCTCAAACCCTGCTCTCTTCGCATCAAAAATCGAGAAATCCATAATGATATGACCCTGTTCATCTACCGGATCAATCTGTTTCAATCCACCGTAACGGCTTCCCATACCTGCCGCCATAATTACTAATACTGGTTTTTTCATTTTTCCGCCTCCATCACGTTTTTGCTAACTATATTTTATACTATCTATTATTTTATATCAACTAATTTTGTAAATCTTTAGGGGATTTCTTTCTATCTTTGCACAATCGTCCTCACTTTATATTTCCCGCAAATATAAAGCAGGGGGCTGTCGCTTTAACGATTAGTAAATCGTGAAGCGGCAGCTTCCTTTTTCCCG
>Snoopy_p2__coassemble_578_pt1 | contig 26985 bp, 22 predicted proteins | sample Snoopy_p2__metabat2_low_PE_038 | metagenome-assembled genome bin Snoopy_p2
CGGACAAACGGTTTTCAAGACCGCCTCGTTATGACCACTTCGATACCTCTGCATAACTTATTTATTTGTGTGTCACTTGTTTACCTCAGCGACAAGATGTATTCTAGCATATAGTACATTTCATTGTCAACACTTTTTTTCACTTTTTTTATTTTTATTTATTATCCCCCATTCCGAGACTAAACGGTCAAGAGAATATGCGGCATTCGCCGGACTTGTAGAAGGTAACTTTATGTCCTCTATATCTGTTTTATTCTGACAATATTTCCGATAAAGTCGGCTCGCTGTTCCGCCGTTCGTATATATCTGTCTTATTTTTCCGGCGCTTAAAATCATTTCCAAATCATTCGGCACAACATTTTTAATACTGCTGTCACTTGAACCCTCTATATCACAGGAGGCAATAACATCCCATATTGCAATATGGTTTTCTAAAAGCATTTTCTTCTTTTCTTCTATTGTACTTGGTATCTCCCAGTCGGTAACAGCGGCAATCACTTTCCAAAACCTGTTTTGCGGATGATGATAGAAGAAGTTCCCCTCCCTTGATTTCACGGAAGGAAAACTCCCTAATATTAGTATTTCCGAATTTTCGTTAAATATAGGTTCTATATTATGTTCTTCTCTAGTCATTATTTTTCCTCTTTAAAAATACTTTCGCTATATCCAAATCTTCCGGTGTAGTTATTTTTATATTTTCATAACTGCCCTCTACCAACTTCACCTTTTTGCCCAGCATTTTTTCCACAACCATAGCATCATCTGTCACCTGTGTATATCCCGATTGTATCATTTTTTCGTATGCTTCCTTTACCATGTCCGTCCGGAATACTTGTGGCGTCTGCACCTGCCAGACAAAACGGCGGTCGGGTGTTTTACTGATAAATTTTTCTTTATCAACTATTTTTATCGTATCTTTGACGGGCATTCCCACTACACATGCTCCAAACCGGCATACCGCATCATAGGCTCTTTCCATGATTTCTTCGGATACGAACGGTCTCGCTCCGTCATGGATAAACACATAGCCCTGATGTGTGATTTCTCTCAGTCCGTTTAAAACCGAGTGGTAGCGTTCTTCCCCGCCCTCTGCGATTTTCCGAACTTTCGTGAAATGGTACTTTTCTACAATTTCTTTTTTGCAATATTCTTCCTGCCCTTTTCCTACCACAAGTACAATATCATCTATAACAGATGAATTTTGGAACGTTTCCAATGTATGACAGATAATTTCTTTTCCGTCCAACTGAATATATTGCTTTTGTATAGTTGTTCCCATGCGTTTTCCCTGCCCTGCCGACAATACAATCGCAGTACATGTTTTTTTGTTCATTTTACCGCTCTCCTAATTTTAAATTTGGCACTGCGTTTAAGTCCCAGCCGTGACGTGTGCCTTTTAAATATTCATAGTGCGCCGCCACGCCTATCATTGCCGCATTATCCGTACAAAAAATAGGAGACGGATAGTAAAATTCTATTCCTTTTTTCTCACAGGCATCCTTCATCGCCTGACGAAGTGTGCTATTTGAAGCCACCCCTCCCGCTATCGCAAGTTTTTTCATACCATATTCGTCAACCGCACGCATGGCATTTTCTACCAACACGTCCGTTACTGCCTTTTGGAAAGATGCAGCAATATCTGCCTGATTAAATGTTTCCCCTTTCATCTGACAGCCGTTGATATAATTTAACACCGCTGATTTCACCCCGCTGAAACTAAAGTCATACGGTGCGTCATTGATATGAGCCTTCGGAAATGTAATTGCATTCGGATTTCCTTCTTTTGACAATTTATCAATCTTTGGTCCGCCCGGATATCCCAAGCCAATCGCACGGGCAACTTTGTCAAATGCTTCTCCCGCCGCATCATCTCTTGTCCGTCCGATAATTTCATATTCCCCGTAATCTTTCACACATACTAAATGCGTATGTCCGCCCGAAACAACAAGGCAGATAAACGGTGGTTCTAACTCTTTATTTTCAATAAAGTTAGCAGAAATATGCCCCTCTATATGATGTACGCCAATCAACTGTTTTCCCGTTGCATATGCAATGGCTTTCGCTTCTGCTACACCCACTAAAAGCGCACCTACAAGTCCCGGTCCGTATGTGACACCGATTGCATCTATATCATCTAAAGTAACATTTGCTTCTTCCAAAGCCTCCTCAATTACCTGATTAATTTTCTCAATATGCTTTCTCGATGCAATTTCAGGCACAACTCCTCCATATAATTTATGCAGTTCAATCTGCGATGAAATAACGTTTGACAACACTTCTCTTCCGTTTTTTACAACTGCTGCCGCCGTTTCATCACATGAACTTTCTATCGCTAATATTAAAACGTCTTTTGTTTCACTCATAACTTCTCCTCTATTCTTCTGCAAATTCCAGTGTCACGGACATACGGTCTTTCCCCGCTTTTGCATTTGGAAAAATATTTTTCACATCATCTATAAATTCTTCCGGTTTTGTCAAAGAAGGACTATAGTGGGTAAGCCACATTTCTTTTACGTCAGCCTCTTTCGCAAGTTTTCCCGCCTCCGTAAAAGTCATGTGTTTATATTCCACCGCTTTTGCCGCCTTTTCTTTCTCTCCATACATTCCCTCACAGATAAATAAATCTGCTTTTGCCGCATGTGTTCTGATAGATTCCGTCGGTCTTGTGTCTGTCGTATAAGTCAGTTTAATCCCTTTTCTCTGTTCGCCCAACACCATATCCGGCGTATAAATTTTCCCATTTTCCTCTATCGTGTCGCCGCGTTGCAAAAATCTCCAATACTGTTTCGGTATTTCCTGCTCTACGGCACGTTTTACGTCAAATTTGCCGACACGGTCTATTTCCAGCGTATATCCGTAGCAAAGTACGTTGTGATTTACACGAAACGCCGTCAAACGATAACCGTTTAATGTAAAAGTCTGTTCCGCCCCCTCAATTTCTACATAATGAATCGGAAACGGTAACTCAGGCGCAATTACACGCAGCGCCGACACAACTCTTTCTAACCCTTTCGGACCGATTAACGTAAGCGGTTCTTTTCTGTCTGCGTTTCCCATTGTCAATAAAAGTCCCGGCAACCCGCTTATATGATCACCGTGATAATGGGTAAAGCAGATGACATCTATCGGCTTAAAACTCCAGCCTTTTTCTTTGATTGCTATCTGTGTTCCTTCACCGCAGTCAATTAAAAGACTGCTGCCGTTAAATCTCGTCATAAGCGAAGTCAACCAGCGATAAGGAAGCGGCATCATCCCCCCGCTTCCTAACAAACATACATCTAACATTCTTTTCTCCTTACCGTTGTTCTACAGGAATAAGAAAAGTTGCGGTAAATTCATCATAACATTGCTCACACAAATCAAACGAATGCAGTTCATTATCTTTTTCGGACGGGTAACCCCACCTTTTCTCGATTTGAAGCATATCCTCTGTAAGCCTTCCGTTTTCCACAACAATTTCTTTTCCACATTTATTACAAATCACTTTTTTTACTTCTAAAATTTCTTTTGTTTCATATTGTTTCATACAATTCCTCCTGCGAATGCCTAACCTATTGTTTTCAGGTACGCATTCATTATAACCTGTTGTATGTCCCAATCCCAGCGGGAACTGTTTCCATATCTGCAAGTTTTTCTCTTATTTCGGTGAAATTGTTTTACTCATTAAAACCGCATTTTCCATTGGGTTTTCGTAAAAATTTCTTCGGATAGCGTCCTCGACAAATTTCTGTTTTGTATAAAAGTTTCTCGCCGTCACGTTGCTTTCACGAACTTCAAGAAGCATCCTTGCTATATTCTGCTCAAGGCATTTTTGCTCTGTCTTTTCTAGCAGTCTTCTGCCTACCCCTTCATGCCTTTTCTTCTCACAAACCGCTATTTTTGCAATTTCCGCCTCGTCAAGCACACAATAAACGATGCAATATCCTACAATTTGTTTCTCTTCTTCTGCCACAAACACAAAAGAATGAGGCTCTCTCCATGTTTCTTCAATTCCCGCCTTTGTCCATGCATCTTTAAATATTTCTTTTTCCAGTTTCGCTATCTGCTCACTGTCTTTTTCTTCCATTTTCCGAAAAATTATCATGCGTTTTTTGTTTCCTTCGCTTTTTCTCTCTCATTTCTTTCTCTTTCTGCCTGTGAAACTCGAAGATAATCCGGCTGATGTTCCCTTGCCGTCTCTGTTTTTCCCTGTTTAAAATATTCAATGCCTAAAAGACCTACAGAGGACGCTCTTTGGCGATTCATGTTTGCCGGAGCAAATATAAACGGTATGGAAAGTCCTTCTCTTAAGCAGTCCGCATATACCGGAACACCGTCTCCCAAGAAAACAACTTCTTCTCCCATTTCATTTAATTTCTGTATCAATTCCTCAACGGCAATCGCTGTCTGGTCTTCCAAAACTTTCAATTCGCCTTCTTCAAAACGGTATATCCCTGTATATACCTGTTTTCTTCTCGCATCCATAATCGGACAGATTACGGCTGAACTGCCATATAAGTTATACGCCATTCCCTCCAAAGTCGGAATGTGAATAAGCGGTTTATTCAATGCCAGTCCAAGTCCTTTTGCCGTTGCCGAACCGATTCTCAGTCCGGTGAAGGACCCCGGTCCTCCCGCAACCGCTATGGCATCTATCGACTGTAAATCCATATCTGTCATTTTCACAATCTCATCTAACATCGGAAGCAACGTCTGTGAATGTGTCTTTTTATAATTGACAGTGTATTCCGCAACTGTCTGCTCCTCCTCTACAATGGCAACCGATGCCACAAGCCCTGAACTGTCCAACGCCAATATTCGCATATCATTACTCCCTTTCCGTAATTGTTATTTTTCGATAGTCAAATCCTTTTTCCAAATCTTTCTCGATAGTAATTTCCCGTCTTCTCTTTGGAAGAATTTCCTCAATTAAATCCGACCATTCAATCAGACTTACGCCTTGTCCGTAAATATAGTCTTCGTATCCGATTTCGTCCATTTCCTCCACATCACCTATGCGATATACGTCAAAATGGTAAAACGGTAATCGTCCTTCCTCATACACCTGTACGATTGTAAATGTGGGACTGCTAATCGGTTCATCAATTTCCAGCCCTTTCGCCAGCCCCTGCGTAAATACGGTTTTCCCTACTCCCAAATCTCCGATAAGAGTATACACATCACCCGCTTTTGCTTCTTTCCCAATCCGTACACCTAATTCAAATGTTTCTTTCGCATTGTTTGTTTCTATTATCATCGTTCTTCCTTTTCTATCTTGTATGTCTGATTTTCACTCTTTTTGCAGGTACGTTTTTAGAAATCATCTCCACTACTTTCATATAATCATCTCCCATTGCCTCCCTCGGCAAAATAATTGCACGTACACGAGTGATATATAAAATAAGAGAGTTGCTTGTGGAAACAACTTTTGCAAAGTCTTTCCACTCATTTAATGCACTTTCTTCATTCTGTGAAACCATAATTCCTTTTTCAGAAATTTCATATTCCAACGGTTCTTGGAACATCGGTGTATTTTTCACCTGATTTTTCGCCGTTGCTTTCAATGTCATCGGCGCTGACATCAGCACAAATACGGATATGGCAAAGAAAAGAATCGCCGTCTGTAAATCTCCCGCAGTTCCTTTCGCCACAGCAACGCCCAGTAAGAGAACGCCTAAAATCGCCCCCACAAGCCCTGTCATACTCGTATAATTATGATACAACAAAAAATTGTACATGATTTTGTCCGTCATCTTTACTTTAAATTTTACTGTCATCTTTCTTCCCTACCATTTCTTTTGAACTAAAATAGATGTGCCATAAAATTATAGCACACCTATACATTCGTTACAACTTTGCCCTCTTAAATTTTCCAAAACTCTGCCACATCGACAACAAAAACAATCGCTCCGCCCGCTTCAACTTTAATCGGCGTGTACGCATAATTCGGTATCTGCATACCTTCGCTCAAATAAGGCGTTACAATCTCAACTTCCTCTCTTTTTGCACAGGTTTCTTTTAAAATATCCATAACTTCCTGCACTTTATCATCCTCTGTTCCTATCATCAATGTACAGTTATCTTTGCGTAAAAAACCTCCCGAACTTGATAATTTTGTTACTCCGAAGTTTTTCTTGTTTAATTCTTTTGCCGCACCTTTGGCGTCCTCAGCGTGTACAACTGCAAATATCAGTTTCATTTCTATCACTCCTCGCTTATTTTCCGGATTTTCTTACTTATTATTATAACACATTTTCTTCCAATTATCTCTTCATTTTAAAGATAGGACTGATTTTTTTATAAATCAATAAAACAATGGCAGACACCATAATTCCTTTTAATAAATTAAACGGCGCAACGGCAAAAATAACAAACGTTGCCAAACTCGTTATGGATTGATTTACTTCCGTTCCCATTTGAACAAGACTGTCAATCGGAAGTTCAAAAGCATTTGCGTAAACCGGTAAAAGTATATACGCATTCAGGAAGCAGCCCAATACGGTCATACAGCCCGTTCCCACTGCCATACCGATAAACGCACCCTTTTTCGTCTTAATCTGATGATAAATAATTCCCGCCGGAACACTTAACCCACAGCCGATGAGAAAATTCGCCATATCCCCAACACCTGCGGTTGTCGTTCCACTGATAAGCATATTTAACAATACTTTTATAAATTCTATCGTTACGCTCGCCAGCGGCCCGAGTGCAAAACTTCCTATTAAGACAGGTATCTCGCTGAAATCAATCTGATAAAATGCGGGTGCAAACGGCAAAGGTATCTCAAACTGCATTAAGATGACAGCCACAGCCGACAGCATTCCTATACTTACCAACGTTCTTGCATTTACTTTTTTTCTCTTCATATTCTCTCCTTCTCTCTTCCAGACTTTACTGTCGGTTTTGGACTTACACCAAATCAACTATTCTCATAGTTCGCGGACTGTCACCGCCGGTAATGAATTTCACATATCCCTGAAGAATTTTTATTTTTTCTAATTATATCTCGGTTTTCACATTTTCCGCAAGTATTTTATAGAATAATAAACCGCATACACAAATAAACTAAACCTGCAATGCCCCCCGAAACTAAAAGTACCGTCGCAGTATTTTTCACTTTTTTAGAAATGCCGGCAATGACAAGCAGCGCTCCTGTTCCCACAAACCATGCAAATCCCCACCGCAAAAACAGGTAAACTGCAATCGGCATATTCCCGAATCTTTCAAATAGAGAAAGATATTTGATTTGTTCCGAAATCCCTGTCAACTGCTGCTCTCTTATACCATGAATGATAAACGTTCCTTCGATAAAAGCAGACACTAGAAAAACGGACACAATTAAAATTACCCATTTTTGCCTTTGGATTTTCTTTCTTCCATCGGGTATCGTGTTCCACACTGTGTTCATTCCCGCAATCTGCTCCATAACAAATGTTTGGAAAAACGAAAGAATAAGTATAAGAAGCAACATTCCAAGCCGATTCATAAATGTAACTTTATCCAACAGATATGAATAACCGACTTCATTTAGAAAAACGCCTTTCTTTCCTATCCTCTCCGCCTGCATTTTCACCTGCTCAAATGCCTGTTTGCATTGTAGTTTTCTCTCTTTATCAAAAGACTCCTCACTTTCTTCTATTTTTTTTATTCTCTCCTCTTCCTGTTGAATAAAATCTCTTTTTTCTGCAGTCATCGGTCCTTCCAGTTCCTGCAGATAATGTTTATAGTACAATTCGTCCGGAGTAAAATAGATTTTCTCACCGGATACATTTATAAAATATCCGATGCAGAAAAGAAAAAGCACTACACCCGCACCGCTAATCCACATCACTTTGCGGAATTCATAAAAGAACGCTCCATGCCCTCTCGTCTTCCTTCTCTGCAATTTTTTCCACTCTTTTTTCTGTGCATATTCCCCTCGGCTCACCTTTTCATAACATAAAATACTTTGCACGATGCAAAGCAAAAATAAAATTGCCCCCGTAATTGAACAGACAATCACGGAAGATACGGGATAACTGAACAGATTTACTGTTTCATATGTTTGGAAGAAATTTTCCGTTCTGATAAAAGAAAAAAGATTACACCATCTCAAAATACTAAGCCACGAATTTGGCGAAATACCTGTATAAAGCGCCCACTCTATGCCTGTAAGCAGTATTAGTGCAATGCTTGTCCGCAAAATATTTTTTCCGCACAGACAAATCCATGTAATTACCCCCACAAAAACAGCGGCAGCGAAAAGTTTTCCACAGAAAAACAACAGAAAGTATTGTCCTGAGTTAATTTTCCACGCACTTCCGATAAACCCGTCCACAGACTGAATAGGTCTGTTTAAATTTCCAAACCCATACATATTTCCGATGATAAGGAAATTTTCCATATAAAGCAGAAGTATTCCCGCCAAACTTCCAATCAAAATAATCCCGATTTTTCGCACACCTAACTCCCGTCCGCCGTTTTTGGTACATCTGACAAAGGAGAGCGTTCCCTCTTCCCTCTCCATACTAATGAAAAAATAGGCGAGCAACACCGCCAAAATCATAAATAAAATATCTGTCATTTCTGATTGTGTTGCCAAAGGAATGCCTTGAGATTCTTCTGCTTCTAAAGACATTCCCACAAATTTATCGTATTTTTTCGGTATCTGCTCCGCATTTCTCTTAGAAAATCTATCCGTATCGGAAAATAGTGAGGATTGGCTTATCCTCCTCGCCTGCGTTTTTATATTCTCCAAATATGCGTCATAATTTTCCACTTCCTCCACAGAAGTCAAGACGAACATGAGTGTATTTCTTCGGGCATAATCCGCCATATCTCCCGCATTTTCTTCTTTCTCAATTTCCTTTCGCAGCCATTCCTGTTTATTTTCGATTGCACTTAATTCTTCATAAATGCGATGTATATCCTTTGGAGTGCATCTTTTTTCTTCGTCATATTGTGTTCCCTGTCGGAATACAAGAAAACCGTTGAGTAAAAAACATCCGATTATCATGCATAAAATCGCCTTATTCCCCAACAGTTTTTTCCATTCATATTTCCACATATGCCACACCCCCTATTCACGAAAATAGTAAAGATATACATCTTCGAGAGAAGGACGTACAATCGTTACATTTTCTTCTTTTGGAAATGTATCGGAAACTACTCTCACATATATCCATTCTCTTTCTTTGACAATATTTCCGACAAGATAGGATTGCTGTATTCGTCTTAACTCAGAAACCGGAACTTTTATCTCATATACTTTTCCGTCCAAATCTGCCGTCAGGTTTTCCCTCTCCGCCTTTTTAATTACTTCTCCGTCCTTAAGCAAAATAATTTCCTTAGAAATAAATTCCACGTCCGTCACGACATGAGTTGCGATTAGCACAATTTTTTGAAAAGCAATTTCTGAAATTAAATTTCGCACGGCAATTCTCTGTTTTGGATCAAGTCCCGCAGTTGGCTCGTCAAGAATCAGTACCTTAGGATTTCCGATAACGGATTGCGCCAGCATAAGCCGTTGCTTCATTCCGCCGGACAATGCCGTCATTTTCTTATTGCGTGCATCTGTCAATGCAAGCATTTCTAAAAGTTCATCTATCCGTTCTTTCGCTTTCTTTTTGGAAATCCCCCGCAGAGCCGCCATATAAAATAAAAAATCCGAAACGGTAAAGCCTCGATATTGTATCGGAAACTGCGGCATATATCCTAAATATTCCCGAAATTCATGCTGATTTTCTGGTTTTAAAATATTTTTTCCGTCTAAAAATACTTCTCCCGCATCAGCCTTTATATTTCCCGTAATAATGTTCATCAGCGTGCTTTTTCCCGCACCGTTCGCCCCTAAAAGTCCATATACGCCGTCACTCAATTTGCAAGACACATTGTTGAGCGCCTGCTTCGTTCCGTACCTTTTAGAAAGATTTATAATTTCCAGTTCCATGCTCATTCCCCCTTAAAATCTTCCCATAGTCTGTAATTTATCCCAGTCTTTTTTCTCGTAATCTTTCTTTCGTATACACGTTATGCCTTCTTCCGTCATAGAAACATACCAGTCCCCCGCCACATACTGCGGACTGTACAGATATTCCTCCTTAGAAATTTTTCTTTCCGTTTTCTTTTCTGCATCATATATTCCTAATTCTCCGTCCACAGATGATTTTTCCTTATCAAACAGTGCATAATAAAATTTTCCGCCCCAGTAATTCCACACTAATTCTTTTCCGTTCTTTTCTTTTTTGACGATGCTTGTCTTTTCTTTCGTCTGTAAATTCAACTGATATACTTCGGAATACTCCTCATTTTCTTCGGAATAATAAATATTTTCCTGTTTTTCGTCCGTTCCTAAACACCACCTCGATTTTGTCACGTCCGTAAGAATAGTTTCCGTCTGCTTTGTATCAGTACGATAAAGGCAAACTTCTTCTCCTTTATAATAGAGCAGTTGCCCGTCCTTATAAGATAGAATATCCACATGACTTGCATCTGTATCGATTTCTTCCGTTTCTTTCAGCACCTCTATCTTTCCGTCTGCCAATGAAATGGAAATGAACTGCCATACTGTTTTCTCAGGGTGTTCAGGTGTATTTGTTAAATCCGAATATTCCACTCCTAAATACATTTTATCCTCTATGAACCACATAGGAGGCTTGATTGCACACGTCATATGTTTTCCACCCTCATTTAGTTTGGCAAGTTCTTTCCGATTACTTCCGTTTGCATCGCTTACATATAAAGAAAATTCCTCACTTGCCGGCTGAAAGAAATATAATTTTCCTCTGTAATTTCCGAGAGTGGAATCAAATCCGTTTTCTATGTAGGCATTGCATTTCAGCGAGCGATGTTTACAGTTTGGCTTGTCGCAGACAGGTATGCTTTCCTTAAGTTCATAGTCATAAAATTTCATTAACTTCTCATACCCGTCTAAATAGAAAATCCCATTATCTTTTACCTGCATTCTCATATTTGTTACAACGGAATAATTTTCCGGCTTTTCTTTTACTTTTTCTTCCCGCTTGCACGCTGCACTCATTGTAATACACAGCGCTACACATATGATAAGACATAATTTTCTTTTCATACAATCACCTTCTCTCTTTCTCCCATTCTGCAAACTGCCTGTTCCACTCTGCGATAATCTTATCTATTCCTGCCTGCTTGTATTTCTCGATGATTTGTTCCATTTCTTTCATTGGTTGTTCACCTGTTCTAGTATTTATTAAATCACTCAAGCCAACTACTGTTTCTAATTCCTTTTCTATCCCCTTTGCCGAAAAGCGAAATCCCACTGCCTTAGATACCTTTGCTTCTTCAAACTCTTTTGGATATATTTCTTTTAAATTATTGTTTTCATTTACCTCTACATAGCCTAATAATTGATTTCCCGCATATAATCTTGGTATATATTCCCTTTCACTCATCGGTTTTACCGCTTTTCCGTCCACCACTTCATAGTTTTCTTCATCTCCCCATTCAATTGCATTGACTAGGTCCTTATCTGTATACAATGCACATAATAAATCAAATGCTTTATCCGGTTGCTTTGACACCGTTGTAATCCCAGTTTCTACAAAACCAGGTTCTAATTCCCAAACAGTTTCTCTATAAATTTCTTTCATCTCATGCGTGTCCCAAAAATTCGGTTCCCTAAATCCCAAATAAGCGTTCTTGCTCCAAAAAATTGTTTCTGCAGATAAGAAATATTCTGATTCTCTCTCAAATTCTATTTCCGGTTTCCATAGTCCCAACTGATAAAATTCTCTCATTCCTGCAAGGTTTCTTTTATACTCCGGTGTTTCATACAGAAACTCTGCTTCTACTTTATCTGTATTTTCTCTAAAAATAATGGGATACCTTACGCCCATAGCCTTTGTTGTTTCAGGTACATCCTCAGCATATAAAAGTAAACCTGATACTACTACAAAATTTTTTCTTCCTGCCTTTTTCTCTCCTTCTGCTATCTTTAACAGTTCGTCTTTATGTTCCCATATATTTTCTCCCCAAGTTTCCGGATGTACATTATATTTCTTTGCCAATGTTGTATCCCATATATATACTGTTCTATTAGGAAGCATACCGGGAGACACTACTGTATACTGTTTTCCCTTTATCTTATAACTATCCCATACTTTCTGTGGAACAGCATCTTTGATTTTCTTTCCCTCTTTCGTATTCAGATACTCGTCTAAAGGAAGTAGGCGTCCTTCCAAAGCATCTTTATCTGTGTCATATGGTTCTGCCCATGCATCAATTCCCGTTTCCAATAAATCCACTGTTTGATTTTTCTGTACGGTTTCAGATGTCACAAACTCAACTTCATATGGATACCCTTTTCCTTTCAACACTTGATTGAAATAATCCTGATGTTCCCAAAAACTTTGTTCACTCTGCCATACAAGTTTAGTTACTTTTTCTTTCTTATCTGTAGTTTGCTTTTCTGTATGACAGCCTGTACAACAGATAAGTGATACGAGCAATAATCCTGCCAATACTTTCTTCATAACGTCACTTCCCTTCATCTATAGTTCGCATAAGAGAATTATTCTTTATTTTTCTCCCATTCCGCAAACTGCCTGTTCCACTCTGCAATAACTTTATCTATTCCCACCTGCTTGTATTTCTCAATATTTTTTTCCATATTCTTCATAATCTTTTCACTATTGTCAAAAAATATTTCTTGATCCGTTATAGCAATTTTCTCTAATTCTTTTTCTAATCCTTTTGCAGAAAAACGAAATCCTGATGCCTTAGACTCTTTTGTTTTTTCAAACTCTTTCGGATATATTTCTTTTAAGTTATTATCTTCATTTACTTCCACATAACCTAACAATTGGTTACCTGCTGCTAAACTTGGAATGTATTCTCCTTGACTCATTGGTTTCACCGCTTTTCCCTCTACTACATCATAGGTTTCTTCACTCCCCCACATAATTGCGTTCACTAAGTCCTTATCTGTATATAACGCACATAATAAATCAAATGCTTTATCCGGTTGCTTTGACGCCGTTGTAATCCCTGTTTCCGTACCTCCAAAGGATAATTCCCAAAGTTTCTCGGTATATAGTTCTTTCATTTCATGTGTATCCCAAAAATTCGGTTCTCTAAATCCAAGATAAGCATTCTTAGTCGTAAATTGTGTTTCTACAGATAAAAAACATTCGGTTTCCCTCTCAAGTTCTATCTCCGGCTTCCATAATCCTAACTGATAAAATTCTCTCATCCCTGCAAGGTTTCTTCTATACTCCGGTGTATCATAAATAAATTCTGCCCTTATCTTGTCTGTATTTTCCCTAAAAATAATAGGATACCTTACGCCCATTGCCCTTGTTGTTTTAGGCACATTCTCAGCATATAAAAGTAAATCTGATACTGTTGTAAAGTTCTTTCTTCCTGCCTTTTTCTCTCCTTCAGCCACTTTTAATAATTCACCTTTATATTTCCATATATCCTCATCCCAGTTTTCTGGATGTACATTGTACTTTTCTGCTAAAGTTTTATCCCATACATATACTGTTTTATTCGGTAATCCTCCCGCTGCTATTACACTGTATTGTTTTCCATTTATTCTACGGCTTTCCCATATTTTCTCCGGAATGGTATCTTTAATTTTCTTTCCTTCTTTCGTATTTAAGTAATTGTCTAAAGGAAGTAAACGTCCTTCCAAAACATCTTTGTCTGTATCATGAGGATGAACCAAAGTATATAATCCTGTTTCCAGTAAATCCACTGTCTGATTTTTCTGTACCGTCTCGGCTGTCACAAACTCAACCTCATATGGATAACCTTTTTCTTTTAATATCTGATTGAAATAATCCTGACGTTCCCTAAATCGTTGTTCGCTTTGCCACACAAGTTTAGTTACTTTTTCTTTCTTATCTGTAGTTTGCTTTTCGGTATTACAGCCTGCACAACAGATAAGTGATACGAGCAATAATCCTGCCAATACTTTCTTCATAACGTCACTTCCCTTCATCTATAGTTCGCATAAGAGAATTATTCTTTATTTTTCTCCCATTCCGCAAACTGCCTGTTCCACTCTGCAATAACTTTATCTATTCCCACCTGCTTGTATTTCTCAATATTTTTTTCCATATTCTTCATAATCTTTTCACTATTGTCAAAAAATATTTCTTGATCCGTTATAGCAATTTTCTCTAATTCTTTTTCTAATCCTTTTGCAGAAAAACGAAATCCTGATGCCTTAGACTCTTTTGTTTTTTCAAACTCTTTCGGATATATTTCTTTTAAGTTATTATCTTCATTTACTTCCACATAACCTAACAATTGGTTACCTGCTGCTAAACTTGGAATGTATTCTCCTTGACTCATTGGTTTCACCGCTTTTCCCTCTACTACATCATAGGTTTCTTCACTCCCCCACATAATTGCGTTCACTAAGTCCTTATCTGTATATAACGCACATAATAAATCAAATGCTTTATCCGGTTGCTTTGACGCCGTTGTAATCCCTGTTTCTTTTGCCCCTAATGCCAATTCCCAAACTTTTTCTCTGTATATTTCTTTTACTTCATGAGTATCCCAAAAATCAGGTTTTTGAAATCCTAAATACGAATTTTCACTCCAAAAAATTGTTTCTATCGATAAAAAATATTCTGATTCTCGTTCTGATTCTATTTCCGGACACCATAATCCCGCCTTATAAAATTCTCTCATCCCCGCAAGATTTCTTTTATATTCCGATGTTTCATACAAAAACTCTGCTTCTACCTTATCTGTATTTTCTCGAAAAATAATTGGATACAACGATCCTAATGCTCTAGTTGTTTTTGGGATTTCTTCCGCATATGAAAGTAAACCTGATACTGTTGCAAAGTTTTTTCTTCCTGCCTTTTTCTCTCCTTCAGCCACTTTTAACAGTTCTTCCTTATGTTCCCATATATTTTCTCCCCAAGTTTCTGGGTGAACATTATATTTTTCTGCCAATTTTCTATCCCATATATACACGGTCTTCTCCGGCAAAATTCCAGAAGAGATTACACTATACTGTTTTCCATTTATCTTATAACTATCCCATATTTTCTGTGGAACAGCATCTTTTATTTTCTTTCCTTCTTTTGTATTTAGATACTCATCTAAAGGAAGTAAGCGTCCTTCCAAAGCGTCTTTGTCCGTATCATAAGGTTTTTCCCAAGTATATAATCCCGTTTCTAATAAATCTACCGTCTGTCCGTCCTTCACCGTTTCAGATGTCACAAACTCAACCTCATATGGATAACCTTTTTCTTTCAACACTTCATTGAAATAATCTTGATGTTCCCAAAAACTCTGTTCGCTTTGCCATACAAGTTTGGTCACTTTTTCAGTCTTATCTGTAGTTTGTTTTTCTGTATGACAGCCTGTACAACAGATAAGTGATACGAGCAATAACCCTGCCAATACTTTCTTCATAACGCCACTTCCTTTCATAATTTCATATATCGTATCCTGATTTTCATTTTACTGCATCTTTTTATCTTTGTCTATTATGTGTATATTTTTCAATATATCAGCACTTTATTTGTACTTATTTATTAATATCACCCCCAATTCATCAGAATTGAGGGTGATATTGAAGTCACTTCACAATTTTACACACTTCTATTACATAAATGTATTTTGTGCCCACGTCTTATTTCTGTAAAATACTTTATGTGTTCCTCTTCCATACGAATAATCTGTTATCTTTTCAGAAGTAATTTGTGCACTTTTAGTTCCTCTTGCTGTCTGTTTTGCTAATATAGTATCTCCTCTCTTCAACTTTCCTTCCAAGATTGTTTCGTATCCCCCCGGTGTCTTATTGCAGTTAGTAGTTGCCTTCATTATAGAATTATAAAACCCTATACTTCCCGTACAACTCATCTCTGGAAATCCCGGCATATTTCCCTCTACATAACTTGATGCCTGTGATACAATTCCTCCAACTGTTAAACAAGTTACTGCTCCCGCTACTGCTAATACTTTTTTACATTTCATAATGTTTCCTCCTTTTTTATGAAATCTATTGTTATCTGTTAATTCCAAAGTACACTACTTTCCATATTTTGCATAGCAAAAATACTGAACATTTTATGTTTTCTTGTTACAAAACGTAACATTTTGTGCAAAAATATTGAACATTTGTTATTTTCTCTATTTTCCCATTTACATTCTCAAAAACTCTCCCTATAATACACTTCAAATCATTTAGAAATGGAGGATATTCTTATGAAAAAAATCTTTGCAACTTTATTTACTTTCTTGTTTCTTGCCACATCTATTACGGCTTCTGCAACAAATAATACAGCCGAATATGATTTGCATTCTCAGCAAAAAGAACAACATTTTACACTTTTAGAAGATAATGGAGAAATCTCCTATGTCACAATTACTCCTATTTCAAAAATTTCTAACGGTTCATATGAAGTAAAATACACGAAACCTAAAAAATGGACAGGAAAATTTATTGTTGATATAAACAGCAATAAATTTTCTTCTGTCCATTCACCTTCCGCTACTGCACTTTCCGGTTCTATTAAAGGGCATAGTTTGAAAAAGAACTCTTCTACTAAAGCAACTTTAGAAATTTCTTGGAAGCCTTCTTCTATAAGCCCTACTATGAAAGTCGGTGTAAAAGCATATATTTCCTCCGGCACTCTTAAAGTAGCGCCATTATAATTTTTTTATTTCTACAACACCATTATCGATAAAGGCTACATCAATAAATATCCAAGTATTATATACTGCCAATGCCAAGCACATAACTGCCACCGCTTTAATCCAAAAAGAATATTTTCTCTTCTTATATTTTATCAAAATAGCAATCGGCAAGACAATATTGATAATGGGTATTTGGCAGGCTGCCAAAAGCAAAATACCGCACAACAGAGCCACCATATCTTCATGTTTGGAGGAAGAAACTTCTTTTACCTTTTGAACAACAGGTTGCTCTATAGATTTTTCTTCCTCCTGTTGTAATATTTCTGCGACACTTACCCCATAAACCTCTGCCAACTTTTTCATTGTTTCAATGTCCGGTACAGTTGTTCCGTGTTCCCAACGAGAAACTTTCTGCCTTGTCACATTTAGTTTTTCCGCTACGTCCGCCTGTGACAATTTTCTTTCTTTTCTATATTTACATAATTTCTCTTCTAAAGTCATTTCTTTCTCCTCATAAGTTTTATTCCGCATTCCAAAAACGGGATCACCATAAATATCTGTTCTTTATAGTGCTGTTAGGATTAAAACACGTATAAAAAATCCCATAAGTATTATATACAGTTATCACTAAACATACAATGGCTACTGTCCTAATGAAAAATGAATATTTTCTGTTTTTATACTTCAATAGCACAATAAGGGAAACAATAATATTAACCACCGGTATTTTAAAGGCTACTGCAAGTATAATTCCACATATTAGTGCAGCAATTTCTTCATTTTGTGTGGTAGAATTTTCTTCCTGCAGCATTTCCTCCATATCTATTTCATATAATTCTGCTAATTGCTGCAAAATTTGAATATCCGGTATTGTTAAGTCACACTCCCAATACGAAACTACCTGCCTTGTCACATTTAATTTTTCTGCCACTTCCCTTTGCGATAATTTTCTTTCTTTTCTGTATTTTTTTAATTTTTCCCCCAGTTTCATCGCCTACGAAATCCCTTTCATCGTCAGTTGTATTCTCTTTTTCTTCACATCAACACTCATCACTTTCACGTCCACAATATCTCCGACACTCACCGCTTCCAGTGGGTGCTTAATGAATTTCTTATCTGTAATCTGCGAGATATGCACTAAGCCGTCCTGATGAACCCCAATATCGACAAAGACACCGAAATCAATTACATTTCTCACCGTTCCTTTTAAAATCATTCCCTCCGTTAAATCTTTCATCTCCAAGACATCCGTTCTTAAAATCGGTTTCGGCATTTCATCACGAGGATCACGTCCCGGTTTTTCCAATTCTCTGATAATATCTTTCAAAGTGATTTCCCCTACGTTTAATTCCTGTGCCAGTTTTTTCTCGTCCTTTATTGTCTTAGAAAGTGTGGAGAGTTTTCCCTCCACAATATCCTGAAGAGAAAATCCTTGTTTTTCCAAAAGTTTTTCCGCTACTTCATAAGACTCGGGATGTACGCTTGTACTGTCCAAAGGATTTTTTCCGCCTGCTATTCGCATAAATCCCGCACATTGTTCAAATGCTTTTGGTCCGAGTTTCGCTACTTTCAGTAATTCCTTACGGCTTTTAAATCGTCCGTTTTCCTCACGGTAAGCAACGATATTTTTTGCCACTGCGGAAGAAATTCCCGAAATGTAGGATAACAGCGGGGCTGATGCTGTATTTAAGTCTACCCCTACTTTATTTACGCAATCCTCCACAACGGCTGAGAGTGCTTCGCTTAACTTTTTCTGATTCAAATCGTGCTGATACTGACCGACACCAATAGATTTCGGCTCGATTTTTACCAGTTCTGCCAATGGATCCTGCACGCGTCTTGCTATTGATGCAGCGCTTCTTTGTCCCACGTCAAACTGCGGAAATTCTTCCGTTGCCAGTTTACTCGCCGAATACACGGACGCCCCCGCTTCGTTTGTAATCATATATTGTACATTTTCAGGTATTTCTTTTAGCAGTTCTACAATAATCATCTCAGATTCTCGGGAAGCCGTTCCGTTTCCGAGAGAAATCAAAGTAATTCCGTATTTATGGATAAGTTTCTTCACTGTTTCTTTTGCCTGTGCAATTTTCTGCGGTGTTGTCGGCGCTGTCGGATAAACAACCGTTGTGTCTAAAACTTTTCCCGTTTCATCTACCACTGCAAGTTTGTAGCCTGTGCGGAATGCCGGATCCCAGCCAAGTACGACTTTATTTGCAATAGGAGGCTGCATCAATAATTGCTCTAAGTTTTTGCCGAAAACGGTAATCGCTCCGTCCTCCGCTTTTTCCGTCAATTCGCTCCTGATTTCTCGCTCTATCGCCGGAGCAATCAGACGTTTATAACTGTCCTCTATCGCCTCTTTTAAAATCGGTGTCGTATACGCATTATCACTGTGAATGACTTTCTTTTCCAAAAACTGAATTGCTTTTTCCTCCGGCACTTCTATCTTTAACTGCAATATCTTTTCTTTTTCTCCACGGTTTAAGGCAAGAATACGGTGTCCTGCCAGTTTACTAATCGGTTCTTCAAAATCGTAATACATTTCATAGACTGACTCCGCCTCCGCATCTTTTGCCGTAGAAATTAATTTTCCCTGTTTCGTGGTAAAATTACGAAGATAAATACGGTAATCCGCCTCATCTGAAATATATTCTGCAATAATATCTTTCGCTCCCGCAATGGCTTCCTCGACAGTCGCCACCCCTTTTTCCTCAGAAATATACGCTTTTGCGCTCTCTTCAATCGGCTCTGACGTTTTTTGCATTGTAATTAATGCCGCCAACGGTTCTAATCCTTTTTCTTTTGCAATCGTTGCTCTTGTTCTTCGCTTTGGCCGGTATGGGCGATACAAATCATCGACAACAACTAATGTTTCCGCCTCCATAATCTGTCTGCGAAGTTCCTCCGTCAATTTTCCCTGTTCTTCAATGCTTGCTAGTACCTGTTCTTTTTTCTCTTCCAGATTTCTTAAATAAGTCAATCTTTCAAATAACTGTCTTAACTGTTCATCATTTAGCGAACCTGTCGCTTCTTTTCTATAACGCGAAATAAATGGAATTGTATTTCCCTCATCGATTAATTTTACCGCTGCCTCTACCTGCCATTTTTTAACGCCTAATTCCTCTGTTAATTTCTGATTTATATTTACCATTCTTTTCATCTCCTCTTTATTTTAAACAATGCTTTCATTATACTCTCTTCTCCTCCTAATCTCAACGGTATACAAAACGCAAAATGGGACGAGATTTTCGTCTCGTCCCACCCTGTATTAACTATCTGTTTCTTTTTCTCCATACAAGAACAACTGCCGCTGCTGCTAACATCAATGCTCCTGTTTCGGCAACCGGTGAAGTATCTCCTGTTTTTACAGGTCTGTTGCTTCCACTCGGATTTTCCGGTTCTACCGGTTTACTTGGTTTCTGCGGATCTGTAGGTCCTACCGGTTTACTCGGGTCTTCCGGATCTGTAGGTCCTACCGGTTTATCCGGATCTTCCGGATCTACAGGTTTATCTGGATCTTCCGGTTCTTCTTTTGTCAATCCTTCTTCCGCTGCAAGAAGTTTTGTCAATGCATCTTCTACTGCCTGTTGAGTTGCTTCCTTATTTTCAAGAACTTCTTTTGCCTCTTTTAACGCTTCTTTCAACGCTTTTACACTGTCTTTCGTATAACCGTCTAAATCTAATTTTTCAATACGGTCTACCGCTTCCTGTAATTTGCCGAAATCCGCACGATTTTGTACAGAGTCTAATGCGTCATTTAATGCCTTTGTTGCACTGTCAATCTGTTCTTGCGTTACGCTCTCATCATCTTTTTCAAATGCTTTAAGTACGTCTTCTGCTGCTTTCTTTGCTGCCTGTACTCTGTTCCATGATGACGGTGTCACCTCATCTTCTTTAACATTTTCCGCTCTGCCAATCGCATCTTTTAATGCGTTTACATCTGCTTTTTCCACAAGTTTTCCCTGTGCATCCAGCAATGCAACTTTTGCATCATTGACGTCTTTCTGTGTTGCGTCTTGATTTTCGAGAACTTCTTTCGCTGCATTTAACGCTTTTTCAAATGCCTCATAAGATTTCTTTGTGTAGTTATCTTTATTCTCTGCAAGTTTGTCGGCATTCTCAACTGTTTCTTTTAAGTCACCGATAAATACAAGTTTATCTTTTGCATCTTTTAATGTATCGTAAGCGTTCTTAACTTCTTCTTTTGTAGGAGCATCTTTTTGTAATACATCTTTCGCCTGATTTAATGCTGTTGTCATTTCATCCCAGCCTTTGTTGAAGTAATCGTCTTTTTGCAATTTCTCACATTCATCAACTAAGAACTGTAAATTCTGTTTGTCTGCCTCTGATGCCGAATTGTCTTTTTCTGCCTCAAAGTCAAGCCAAAGGACAACATTTTCTGCTTTCGGGTCTGTCGCTTTATTTAACTGGTCTGCATTCAATGCCTGATTGAATACTCTCACCTGCTCAAAAGTAAGTTCAGACTGTCTTCCGACTTTCTGCGGTTCATATCCTACAGAGAATGTGTTTTCACTCTTATGAACAGACATTGTTCCCGCTTTTTCTGTCACTGCATTGTCAACATATACTTTCAATGTCTTGCCGTCATAAGACGCTGATAATGTGTGCCATTTATCAAAGAAATCGTTCGGAAGTTTTCCTGTTGTTGCCTGTAACCATGTTTTTCCATCACTGATAAATGCGTCAATATGAACATCATCTTTGTTTTTATCGTAGTAGATACGATAAGCAAAACTATTGTCACCCATGCTTGCAATCATGTTATGTTTTTCGTGCGGGTTCTGCTGATCCCATACGCCAGTGTCGGCAGATTTTACAGATGCCGGAACATATACTCTTGATGATACGGTAAATGCGTTGTTTCCTGAAATAACATTATTTACCACTTTGTTCTTATCATCTACAGAGAAGTATCCTTTTAAAGCGCCTGCTTCTGTTTTCTCACCTTTTGTAAATTGAGCCGTATTCGGAAGAACTGTGTCTAATTTATTTTTACTTGAGTCAAAAATCGTCTGCTCTTCCTGTTCCGGTTTTGCCATAACAGTAATCTGTGCCTCTGCTTTTAACTCTTCCTTACCGTTTACGTTTTCCGCTTTCAGTACATAGTTTCCTGCTTCCGCCTTTTCAGAAACAACTACGGTTGCTTTTGTATAATCATCTGCGCTGTACTGTACTTCAACGCCCTCTGCATTAAATCCGTCGGCGTCTAATACAGACCATTTTACGCTTGTCAGTTTTGCATTTGCATTATCCGGTACAAGTGTAAATTCTTTTGAGTTGCCAACTTCAATCGCTGCTTTTGCAGGGTCGATTGTCACTTTGTAAATATTTTCTTTATCTCTGAATTTAATATCTTTCATATCAACCCAGAGCGCTACGCTTTCGTCTTTTGCCTCGATAGCAGGTTTATCGCTATTCTGTTTCGCAACTTCATCCGCTGTCAACGCTTTCTCATATACGCGTACGGAAGAGAAATCTGCTGTCGACGCTCTGTTTGTAGAAGGACAACCGCCGATTGTGAAATCGTAATCGGAGTGTGCAACTCCCTCTGTTGTTTCTGTTGCTTTTTCCTGCATTAATTTTCCGTCTGCATATAACTGAATTTTATGGTTTGCATCGTCATATACGCCCACAATCTGATGTTCTTTTCCGAACCAGTTTGCTTTCTGTTCTTCGTTCATCTTATATTCGATGCTTCTCCATTTTCCACCTGCATAAATATGGAAGTCAATGTGACTGTCTGTTCTTGAGCGAAGTGCAAACGCCTCGTCCCCTTTTCCTGCAAACATATTGTAGTCTAATGAACCTGTAGGCGTCACTTTTGCTTCCACTGTAAAGGATTTATTTCCTTCCAAAACAGGATTTAATACGTCGTTAAACGGAACTGCAAGTTTTCCGTTCATCACAACGGTTTCACCGTTCTTTTCAAATTTTGCAGAGGACTCATATGGAATTTGTAAAGCATTTTTACTTGCGTCCTGAATATAAGTTTCTTTGTGCTCCAATGCTTTTACTTCTTTTACATATTTCTCTACTAATTTACTTCTGTCTTTATCTTTGTTTACGATAGCAGCCTGCTCTTTTGTCATTGCATTTACGTCTGCCTGCAACTCTTCCACTTCTTCTAACTGACTGTAGTCATATACAACGAAAGAGTCAATTCTGTCAATTAAAGACTGTGCGTACTCTTTATCATAGTCTTCTCTGTTGAAAGAAGAAACTTCGTGATAAGATTTTGCCATGTTGCCCAATGTTTCTGCGTCCGCATTTTTGTCTGCCGGAAGCATTGTAAATTCCCACTCATATACTTTACTTGCCGGAAGTTGATACTGTCCTAAAGGTCCGGGTCCGCAAGTTGCTCCGCCTGTTCCGAGTGAGCCGTAGTTTACGCTTAAGATTGTTTCTTTTCTCGGTGTTAAACCGTAAACGTGTGTCACTGCGTTCAAATCGTCCGGTGTAAAGTGAAGTACGCTCGCCTCTACTTTGTCTTTTGCGGAAATCAAAAGGGCTGTGTCGCTGTTATCACTCTTAACGGAAAGCCATTTTACATCTGTAAGGTTTCCTGTGTCATCTACTTTTAAGTATGGGTAGAAGAAATCCGTTACCGTACTTGTGTAGATACCCTGTCTTGCATTTGTCTTTCTGTCGTTAAATGTTTCTACAGGTCCGTTTCCGCACCATGTTACATTTTCAAATCCCTCCGGAAGCGTCATCATAGAACCGACACGGATAAAGCCACCCATGCCTTTATTTGTTGCATCTACTGACATTTTAATAGAAACTTCTCCATTCCCGTTGATTGTATATACAATCGTTTCTTTTGTATTTTTTGCATCCGGGAATGTTAATTTTGCTGTGATAACATTCTGTCCCGCCTCGTTTTTTGTTGCCTCTACAGAGTCAACTTTAATATTTTTCTCTACGTTCTGCCATTTTGCATCAAATGAATTTTTATCATTTTCTACAAGTCCTCTCCAAAAGTTCGGAACAGGTCCCTGCTGCACTAAAGTTTCACCATTATATGTGTAGTTTTTCATTGCGCCTGTTGCTTTATCGATAGAGAACGCAAATTTTTCACCTTTCACTTCAAAGACTTTGTCTGTTTCTTTTACTTCTACCGCTTTATCGCTTACCTGCGGTGCTGCCTGTTCTACAGTTGCTGGTACTGCAATCTGTACCCATGACATTTCTGCACCCTTTTTAGCCCATGCCGTATCTTCTTTCAGACTTACGGAAATATTCAAATAATATTCGCTTCCTGCTGGAATTTCTTTTGGCATCGTAAACGGCACTTGAATTGTTCCTGTTGTCTGCGGAGCAACGTCAGGATTTTCTACTTTTCCCGATTGAATTTCTTTACCGTTTTCCATTAACTGCCATGTCACATCATATTCATTTAAGTTTTTGAAATTACTTTCATTATATACTTTTACCTGACGTGCATCTAAGTCGGCAACTTCTGCACTCATCCAGAAATTCTGATACTGATATTTTACTTCCATTAACTCAGGCTGCGGATTTCTGTCCGGACTTACTAAACCGTTTTCACAGAAACTGTTGTCATTTGGAACATCTCCCCAGTCTCCGCCGTATCCATAGAATTTACCTTTAATTTCATCTGCATATAAATTCTTGTGTGCATTTTCTGTTCCGTAGTAATCCCAACCGTTTGCCTGTGCTTTTGTATGTTCATCGGCATAATCTAACCAAAGCAATACGCTCTTGTCATTTGACGGAATTGCAGGGGTTTTAGAATTCTGAGCCTTCAATTCCTCTGCCGTGAGCGCCTTGTTGTAAATTCTTGCCACGGAAATCTGTCCGTCTACTTTACGTCCGTGAATGTTATCGTAACCTACACCTACCGGATTTGATGTTTCCGCTATTTTATCTGCTACATTGTTTGTTGCAAGTTGTTTACCGTCTACATAAATGCTGATTTTACCTTTGTCGTAAACGCCCGCTACCTGATGCCACTGATTTTCCCAATTTTCAGGGAAATTACATGAAACGCTCTTCCAACTGTTGTCTGCATAGACGAAAAATTCAAGACCATTTCCTGAACTCTGTGTTTTCAATGCAACCTGTGTATCACCTTTTGCTAATAATACACTGTTCTGTGATGATGATGCAGGTTTTACAATCGTTTCAAATGTAAAGGATTTGCCGGTTCCGGATAATGCATCGTTGTATTTGGCATTCTGTTCCATAACGGTATAACCGCTGAATGCTTTTCCGCCGTTCATACTTTCTTCTCCTGCATTGTCAATCCAGTTTTCTTCTTCACCGACTGCATTTCCTTTTACACCTGTCTTATCTGTTACCCCATATTCATAGCCAAGTTCGTCTAAATCTACTACTCTCGATTGGTCTACCCAGTCCCAAACAAATGCTCCGAGCATATTGTCGGCGCTTCGGATAGCGTCCCAATATTCTTTTAGGTTACCGATAGAGTTTCCCATACCATGTGCATATTCACAAAGCACATACGGAATTTTTCCTTCGCCCGCTCTGCTCTGCGTGAGGTCTACGCTTGGGTACATATTACTTCCCATATCCGTTCCCATTTTATCATTCTGCCCCTCACTATGTACCGGTCTTGTCGGGTCTTTCTCTTTGAAATACCAAATCATATCTTTAAACATTCCGTTAGAAACGTTCGGATCTGATGTGTATACCATTTCATTACCGATTGACCAAATAACGATCGCCGGATTATTTTTCAAACGCTCGTAAGATGTTTCCGTTCTGTCCATAGCCAATTCGTAGAATAAACCTTTTGCGTTATTGTCATTCATAATAGCGTGGCTTTCCAAGTTTGTCTCGCCAATCATATACAATCCGTAGGAGTTACATAACCAATAGAAATAATCGTCATTGCTATAGTGAGATGTTCTGACCGCATTTAAGTTGTTCCGCTTCATCAATTTCACATCTTCAAGCATTGTCGCCTGCGGAACTGCCTTGCCATAAAATGGGTCTGTATCGTGACGGTTTGCACCTTTTAACAAAAGTCTTTCTCCGTTAATCTTAACAGGTTCCCATTCTTTTGTTGTCACATTATAATTTTTATCTACTTCTGTTCTTGTAAATTCAATTTCGCGAAAACCAAGTTGTGTGGAAACCGTTTCCACTGCATTTCCGCTTTCATCTACAAGTGTTAAAACAAGCGCGTACAAATTCGGGTTCTCTGCTGACCAGAGTTTTGGATTCGCCACCTTTGTTTTCAATTCTACCGTTTTTGTCTTTGTGGAAAGAACTTCTTCCACCGGAACAGAAACACCGCCCAAAATATCGTTTCCGTCTTTATCCAATGCTTTCGCTTGGATTGTATATCCACTCTGTGCCGCATTTGAAAGATTTCTTACATCTGCCGAAACTTTTAATATAGCATTTTTATAGGAAGCGTCCAAATCCGTGCGAACCGTATAATCTTTAATCTGCATAAGCGGTGCGCTCGTCAAATATACATCGCGGAAAATACCTCCGTCATAAATCATATCCTGGTCTTCAAACCATGTTCCGTCACAGAATTTATGTACTTTAACAGCCAAGATATTTTCACCTTCGTGCAGATAATCCGTCACGTCAAAATGATGCGGACTGTAACTGTCCTCGCTGTAACCGACTTCTTTGCCGTTTACATATACATAGTATGCAGATTCAACTCCGGCAAAATTCAAATATACTCTCCGTCCGTCATTTAACATTTTTTTATCTACCGAAAATGTTTTTCGGTAAAGTCCTACCGGATTGTAATTTGTCGGCGCTTGCGGTACAGGTACGTTTTTATCATATTTTGACTGCCACGGCATCTGTACGTTTGTATAAATGGAAAAATCAAAATCATCTCTCGTCCAACTCTTTGGCAGTTCCACCGATTTCCAGCCGTCCTCCGCTTTTTTCTGGTAATCTTTTGTCATAAAGCCGTTTTCGCCCATGAATTTTTCTGCCTGTTCCTGATTTTGTACAACAGTCAAATCCCATTTCTGATTTTTGCCTGTCAGCAGTTGGAAATATTCCGAATTATCTCGTGCGTTGTAATCCCAAACTGCTCCTGCTGCAGACGCCATATCTTGATAAGGAATAATGCTTACTCCAGCATCTTCCCTGTTAATCCCGAATACATCTTCTGCTTTTACTTTTTTCCCATCAACATCTTTGTAGTCGGTTCCCGTCCATTCTTTGTGAGTAAATTTCGTCTTGTTTACGTCTGCTTTGATTTCTTCCGCCGGTGCTAATGGCTCTTTTGCCCGGACGGTCAGTGACCCATTTGGTACACTTGTCCCAATCATCGCTGCCGTCAATAGAAGGGCTATGATTCGTTTCTTCTTCATACCTTTTCCTCCTTTATAAACTTTACTA
>Snoopy_p2__coassemble_589_pt1 | contig 26220 bp, 22 predicted proteins | sample Snoopy_p2__metabat2_low_PE_038 | metagenome-assembled genome bin Snoopy_p2
TCATCACTTCCTACACTTGTCAACATCTTTTTTCATTTTTTTCATTTCTTTTTTAGCCACGCAAAAATTAACTAAAATTTGCATGGCTAATCCTTTTCTTTCCTTAAATAAACCGAACCGCTTCACTTATATTTTTTACTCCGACAATTTCTATTTCCTCTATGCTCTTTACCGCTTCCACAGATACCGCCGGAACAATACATGTTTGGAAACCGAGTTTCTTTGCTTCGGATACTCTCTGCTCCGGCATACTGACCGCGCGGACTTCTCCGCTCAGACCAACTTCTCCGAAAGCAATCACCTTATCCCCGATTGGTTTATTTTTATAACTTGAAACGATAGCCAATATAATTCCCAAATCAATGGCAGGTTCGTTCATTTTAATTCCGCCGGCTATATTTACATAGGCATCATAATTAAATAGCGGAAGTCCCATTCTTTTTTCCAAAACTGCCATGAGTAAATTAACTCTATTGTAATCTGTTCCTGCTGCCGTTCTTCTCGGCATACCAAATCCACTTTGGCAAACAAGCGCTTGAATTTCCAAAAGAATCGGACGTGTTCCCTCCATAGAACAGGCGACAACCGAACCGGACGCTCCCTCCGGTTTTCCGTTTAACATAAATTCCGATGGATTTTTCACTTCCTGCAAACCGGATTGTCTCATTTCAAACACACCGATTTCATTTGTTGAACCGAAACGGTTTTTCACTCCACGTAAGATACGATAAGACGCATGTCTGTCCCCCTCAAAATATAATACGGTATCCACCATATGCTCCAACACTCGAGGACCTGCAACCGTTCCTTCTTTTGTCACATGACCTACTATAAAAATAGAGATATTTAACCCTTTCGCCAACTGCATCAAAACATTTGTGGACTCACGCACCTGAGAAACACTGCCCGGTGCTGATGTAACATCTTCGCTGTACATTGTCTGTATGGAGTCAATAATAACTATTTCCGGTTTGCGTCTTTCAATCACACCACGAACTGTATTGAGATTCGTTTCACACAGAAGAGATAATTCGTCCGTAAATTCTCCCATTCGCATTGCTCTCAATTTAATCTGTTTGAGTGATTCTTCTCCCGAAATATAAAGTACCTGATGCTTTTTCTGGGAAAGTTTTTGACAAACCTGAAGAAGAAGAGTTGATTTACCGATGCCGGGATCACCACCCACTAAAATAAGCGACCCTTGTACAATCCCTCCTCCGAGTACTCTGTCCAATTCTTCTATTCCCGTTTTTGTCCGTTCTTCGGAATCTGTTTTCACGCTGGATAAGGTAACTACGTCCGCACGGCTGACTGTCTTTGAAAAACTGACACCCTCTGAAATCGTTTCCTCCACAAACGTATTCCATTCTTTACACATTGGGCATTGACCAAGCCACTTTTTCTCTTCATGCCCACAATTCTGACAGAAAAATACACTTTTCTTTCCTTTTGCCATATCTGTTCCTTTCTATATAAGAAAGAAGAGCCACAAATTGTCTTGCAACTCTTCTTTATACATTCTTGTTATGCTCTTACTACCTTGATTTCCACCGGTACGTTTTCAGTGAGTTCTGTGCTGATACTTAATTTTCCGCTTAAATTTGTTGTCATTCTTCCAACATTTGTATCATCCATATACACTGTATATTCTGTGTCCGCCTCTAATTCCAACGTAAACTGTACGTCCTGTTTTCCCGAAACATTGAAAACTACTGTATCTTCTGTCACTTTCAAATGTTCTACTGCTGTTCCCGGCACAGATTCATATAGAAACATTCCGTTTCTCTCTAATTTTGTAATTTCTGCAAATGTCTTAACTTTATATAAATCTCCCTGAAATTCAAAATCTTCCAGTTTTGTTTTTTTGTCCAGTGTGTAATCTCCAAAACTAAGTGTTCCGTCCTCTTCTACACGCAATAGTTCTTTCACCGCAGCCATTTTGTAAATCCTCCTATGGTATTTCTTTTGTTGTCTTTTTATTATATAATAACTTCTATTTTTTTACCAGTTCTTTATCCGGTTTCACAATAAATTTTATTTCTTTTTTCGCCATTCCCACGTCCACTTGTGTGCCGGATTTGATTTCTCCGTCCAAAATTGCATCTGCCATTTTGTCTTCCAAAATATTTTGCATCGCTCTTCTGAGCGGTCTTGCCCCGTATTTTAAATCTGTTCCTTTTTCCACGATTTCTTTTTTCACGGAATCACGGATAGTCAGTTTAATATTTAACTGCTTTTCTACTCTGTCCGCAAGTTCTTTGCACATCAGGTTGACAATTTTCTTCATTTGCTCTTTATTTAAAGCGTGGAATACAATAATCTCATCTATTCTGTTTAAAAATTCAGGTTTAAATAATTGTTTTACTTCGTCCATTACATTGGATTTCATTTTCTTGTAATCGCTGTCCGCATCTTCATTCGTGATAAATCCAAGTTTTTTTGGTTCTACAATCGCTTTTGCCCCTGCATTTGACGTCATAATGATAACCGTATTCTTAAAATCCACCTTTCTTCCCTGTGAATCCGTAATATGCCCGTCATCAAGCACCTGTAATAAAATATTAAATACGTCCGGATGTGCCTTTTCAATCTCATCAAACAGAATAACCGAGTATGGATTCCGGCGGACTTTTTCACTTAACTGTCCTCCGTCATCATGCCCCACATATCCCGGCGGTGAGCCGATCATTTTGGAAACACTGTGTTTTTCCATATATTCGGACATATCTACACGAATGAGTGCGTCTTCATTTCCGAATAACGCCTCTGCCAACGCCTTTGATAATTCTGTCTTTCCAACTCCCGTAGGTCCTAAAAACAGGAATGAACCGATTGGACGATTCGGATCTTTTAATCCGACTCTTCCTCGTTTCACCGCTTTTGTCACCGCAATAACCGCTTCTTCCTGTCCGACAACTCTTTTGTGAAGTATTTTGTCTAATTTCAGCAAACGTGCCGTTTCGCTTTCCGCCAGTTTCTGCACCGGGATTTTCGTCCATGCAGAGACAACTTCGGCAATAGCCTCCTCCGTCACGCAAATCTGTTTTTTCTTATTTGCACGCTGAAAACGTTTTTTGGCACTTTCCAGTTTTTCTCTCACGGCTTCCTGCTCGTGATTTAAAAGGGACGCCTCCTGCATCTGCCCGTTTTTGACTGCCTCTTCCTTCTCTTTTGCAAGTTTTTCCAATGTTTCTTCCAATTCGTGTATATGCTGCGGCACTTTAAATCCTGCCAAACTTACTTTTGAACACGCTTCATCTAAAATATCAATCGCCTTGTCCGGAAGATTTCTGTCCGTCACATACCGTTTTGATAACTCCACAGCCGCTTCAAGGGCTTCCTTTTCAATAGAAACACCGTGATGTGCTTCATATTTTGGTTCAATTCCCTCTAAAATCGCCATACACTGTTCTTTTGTCGGTTCTTCCACCGTGATTGGCTGGAAGCGTCGCTCTAACGCCGCATCTTTTTCAATGTATTTACGATATTCCGCTATTGTTGTCGCACCTATTAACTGGATTTCTCCTCGTGCCAGCGACGGTTTCAACATATTTGAGGCATCAATCGCACCTTCCGCACCGCCCGCTCCGATGATTGTATGCACTTCGTCCAAAAACAGAATGACATTTCCAACTGTTTTCACTTCCTGAATCAGTTTCTTCATTCTATCTTCAAACTCTCCCCTATATTTTGAACCGGCAACCATTCCCGCCAAATCGAGAGTCAAAATTTTCTTACTTTTCATTGCATCGGGGACACTTCCATTCGCAATGCGAAGGGCAAGCCCCTCCACAATCGCCGTTTTACCTACACCGGTTTCTCCGATCAGACACGGATTATTTTTCGTTCGTCTGCTTAAAATCTGCATAATTCTGGCAATCTCTTCCTCACGCCCGATAACCGCATCCAGTTTTCCCTCCATTGCCTGACGGGTTAAGTCTGTACTGTACTGCTCCAAAATATCGGACTGGATTTTCTCTCCGCCCTGAAATAATTTATACTCCTCCGGTTCTGCTCCAACCGCCTGTAAAATATCTTCTACAATTCTCTGAAACTGTATATTTAATGTAGCCAAAATTCTTGCACCGACACATTCCGTATCTTCCAAAATTGCCAAAAGCATATGCTCTGTTCCTATTTCCCGAGCGTGCAGACGCATTGCCTGTGCCTTGCTGTTCTCTAAAATATAACTCAATCGAGGACTTTCCTCCGGTTTCGTCACTTCCTGTTTCTCCCCAACCGGTGAAACAAGTTCATTAACAACTTTAACCAAGTCTTCTTCTTTTACACCATTCTGAGCCAAAACCTGACCTGCCACTGTGCGATATACTTTTCTCAGCGCCACAAGCAAATGTTCTGTCCCCACATACCTGTTGCCCATTTTCTTCGCCAGCGTTCTGGCAGTTTTCAATACTTCTTCTGCCTGTTTTGTATAATAACTCTGCATTGCATTCTCCTATTCTTTCTATATAATTAGCGATATTCTTTAAAAATCTCCTCCACAAGTTCATGCACTTCGTCCTTTGTAATATTTTTACACCGTCCCTTTGCTAAAATAATGCGAAGTTGATCTTTCATATCTTCCAGTGCCTGCATCTTATTTACGTCTAACGAAATAACAGCACCTTTTCTTCTGTCTAACTGAATAAACCCCTCCTGCTTTAAAACAGAATAGGCTTTATTTACCGTATGCATATTTATCCCTATATTTTCGGCAAGTTGTCTGACAGATGGGAGGCTGTCACCTTCCTGAATTTCCGCTGTTGCAATTCCCATAATAATTCGATTACGCAACTGCATATAAATCGCCTCATCACTGTTAAAGTCAATCTCAATCAGCATACACTCACCCTTTCTCTTTTTGTATTTTTGTTATATTCATCATATAACAGAGAAACTCTCTTGTCAATCATTTATCCCTATTGACTTTTCCATTTTTATATGATTTAATAAAGATAAATAAATTACTATGTTATGCAAAGTAGGTGATAAAATGTACGACAAATCACAATTATTAAAAGGTTTACAGGAGGGCTGCGTATTACAAATTATAAACACAAAAGACACATACGGATATGAAATTGTTACAACACTGCAAAGGAAAGGTTTCCAATCCGTAAAAGAAGGAACGATATATCCTTTACTTCTCCGATTGGAAAAAAACGGATATATTTCTTCCAGTTTCCGTGTTTCCGAAAGAGGACCTGCACGAAAATATTATCAGATTACAGATTTAGGAAAAGAATATCTTGCCGAATTTATTTTGGCATGGAAAGAAGTTACACAATTAGTTGATTTTGTTTTTTCCGATGAAAAGGGGGAAGAAAAATGACAAACGAATTAAAATTATTAAAAAAGGAAAATGAACTTAGGGCGGCCTGCCTGTCCGAACAAAGTCAGGACGCTTTGCAAAAATGGCGGGAGTACGCAAAATTCTCCGATATTAACCCTTACGATTTTGAACTCTGCTATAAAGAATTAATCGGGATAGCCTCCCAAAAAGAATTGGATGGAAGTAATTTAGAGGAATTTTTCGGTGAAAATATGCAGACGGTCACAGAAGATATTTTACAAAGTTGCCCTAAAAAATCTTTGAAAGACTATTTTTTATTTGATTTCGGAAATATGATCGGAATGTTTGCCATTGGTTTTGTAATTGTCTTTTTCCTTAGCGGAAGACTTTGGAAAGATATTACTCTCGGCAGTTTTTTAGAGCAATTTGTTCTTATCGGAGTATGGTTCATTTATTTGAGATTTGTCACCGGCGACAAACACCGAAGCGGATTTTTTACGCCGAACTTAAATCAAAAAATTATGAGAACATTTTCCGTTTATTTTATGTTCCTTACTGCCGCAGGAATTATTGTGTATGGAATTACAAAAATGTTATCTTTCGTTTCACTACATGTACCAAATGCGTTTCTTTGTGTGATTTACGGCGTATTATGGGCTATGATTATGATATGGAGGAATAGATATATTAAAGAAATGAGTTCAAAGAAACGGTGGGAAGATTAAAAAGGGACACAGTAAAACTCATTTGGGGACGTAGTGTTTTTCAATTTTACTACGTCCCCAAATGGTAATTTTACACCTCGTCAATCGCTTTTCCGATGTCGTTTCTCTTATATTTGTTTGCAAACTGTACCCACTCAGTCGCTTTGTATGCGTTGGCTCTCGCCTCTTTTAAATCCGCACCTTTTGCAGTTACACCGAGTACGCGTCCACCGTTCGTTACGATTTTACCGTCTTCCCACTTTGTTCCGGCATGGAAACAGTAATAACCTTCATGGTTTTTGAATTCGTCTAATCCTGTGATTTCAAACCCTTTTTCGTATGCCAATGGGTATCCGTCTGACGCCAATACAACGCAAACCGCCGCATTGTCTTCAAATTCCAACTCAATTTTATCTAATGTTCCGTCAATACAAGCCTCAAATACATCGATGATGTCTGTTTTCATTCTCGGAAGTACAACCTGTGCTTCAGGATCTCCAAATCTCGCATTGTATTCCAACACTTTCGGTCCGTCTGCCGTGAGCATTAATCCGAAGAAAATAATTCCTTTGAATTCTCTTCCCTCTTCTTTCATAGCGTCTACAGTTGCCTGATATACATATTTTTCGCAAAATTCTTCTACTTCTTTTGTGTAGAATGGACTTGGTGAAAATGTTCCCATTCCGCCTGTGTTAAGACCTTCGTCCCCGTCTTTTGCACGTTTGTGGTCTTGAGCAGATGTCATTGTTTTGATTGTTTTTCCGTCTACAAATGAGAGTACGGAAACTTCACGGCCTGTCATAAATTCTTCGATAACCATTGTGTTTCCGGCAGTTCCGAATTTTTTATCCAACATAATAGATTTCACGCCGTCTTTTGCTTCCTCTAAAGTGTTGCAGATTAAAACGCCTTTTCCGAGTGCAAGCCCGTCCGCTTTTAGTACGATTGGGAATTTTGCTGTTTCTAAATAGGCAAGCGCTTCTTTCGGATTGTCAAAGTTTTCGTACGCCGCTGTCGGAATGTTATACTTTTTCATTAAATCTTTTGAAAATGCTTTTGAACCTTCCAAAATTGCAGCCGCCTTATTCGGTCCGAATACACGAAGTCCTTCTGCCTCAAAAGCATCTACAACTCCCGCTACAAGGGGATCGTCCATACCGATTACTGTTAAATCAATTTCTTTTTCTTTCGCAAATTGCACTAATTTGTCAAATTCCATTGCTCCGATATTTACACATTCTGCGTATTCCGAAATACCTGCATTTCCCGGTGCACAATAGATTTTCTCTACTTTATCGCTTTTTGCCACGCTCCATGCGATTGCGTGTTCTCTTCCGCCACTGCCAACGATTAATACTTTCATCGTATCCTCCTTATAATTCGATTTGAACCTGTCTGTTTTCTACTTTTATTTTTCCGTTTGCAATTAAGTTGATTGCCTCCGGAAGAATTTTCCATTCCGCCTCTTCCATTACCCTGTGCTGAAGGATTTCCGGCGTATCGCCCTGCTGAACCGATACCGCTTTCTGTAAAATAATCGGTCCGGTGTCCGTTCCCTCATCTACGAAATGTACCGTTGCCCCGACAACTTTTACGCCACGCTCCAATGCCTTTTCATGCACTTTTAAACCGTAATATCCTTTTCCGCAGAAAGCAGGAATTAAGGACGGATGAATATTTATAATTCTGTTTTCATATTGTTTTATCATTTCTTTCGGGATGACAACGAGAAAACCTGCAAGAACAATCAAATCCGGATTTAACCCATTAAGTTCTTCAAGGAAAGCATCGTTAAATGCTTCCCTTGTTTCATAATCTTTCGGAGAAATACATTTCGCAAAAATACCATGCTGTTTTGCTCTTTCGAGCGCATACGCATTTTTATTGTTGCTGATTACTCCGATAATTTCCGTATTTGTAATTGTTTTCGCCTCGACTGCGTCAATAATCGCCTGTAGATTTGTTCCTCCGCCCGAAACTAATACAACTACTTTTAGCATAAAGTTACTCCTTTATCGCCGGCTTCAATATGTCCGACTACATATCCTTCTTCTCCTGCTGCCTTGATTGCTTCCAATGTACTTTCCACATCTTTTTCATCTACTGCCACAATCATACCAAGTCCCATGTTAAATGTGTTGTACATCATTTCTTCCGCAATATCGCCGTGTTCCGCTAACATTGGGAAAATCGGCAACATAGGATAACTGTCTTTTTTCACTACTGCGTGTGTTCCCTCTTTTAACATACGAGGAATGTTTTCATAGAAACCGCCGCCTGTAATATGGCTGCACGCCTTTACACGAACCCCTGCGTCTTTAATAGATTTAAGCGCTTTTACATAAATTTTTGTAGGCGCTAATAGCGCTTCTCCGAGTGTGCATCCCAATCTGTCGTGATATGTATTTAATGACTCTTCGCTCATTTCAAACACTTTACGAACTAATGAAAATCCGTTGCTGTGAACGCCTGATGACGCCATACCGATAAGCACGTCTCCCGCTTTTAAGTCCTGTCCTGTAATCATCTCTTTTTTGTCACATACACCTACCGCAAATCCGGCAAGATCGTAATCTTCTTCCGGCATAAGTCCCGGATGTTCCGCTGTTTCACCGCCGATTAAAGCCGCTCCTGACTGAAGGCATCCTTCTGCCACACCGCTTACGATTGTAGCGATTTTTTCCGGTTCATTTTTTCCGCAGGCAATGTAGTCAAGGAAGAATAACGGTTCTCCGCCTGCACAGGCAATGTCGTTTACACACATTGCTACCGCGTCAATTCCGATTGTATCGTGTTTATCTAAAATCATTGCAAGTTTTACTTTTGTTCCGCATCCGTCTGTACCGGATAACAGTACAGGCTCTTCCATTTCTTTGATTTTCTCTAAAGAAAATGCTCCTGAAAATCCTCCAAGACCTCCGAGTACTTCCGGACGCATTGTTTTCTTTACGTGTTCCTTCATCAGTTCTACTGATTTATAACCTGCTTCAATATCAACGCCTGCATTCTTGTAATCCATGTTATACCTCCACTTATCTCACTCGTTCGTAACTGTGCTTTACATTTGTTTTAAGTATTCTTTATGTCCTAATTTTTCAAGTTTTTCCGCTTTTGCCTGTACGGTTTCTTTCATTTCCTGTGTATAGGCTTTTAATCTTTCTAATAACTCTGCATCTGATGCCGCAAGAATTCTTGCCGCTAAAATGGCAGCGTTTACTCCGCCGTCAATCGCTACTGTAGCAACAGGAATTCCGGGTGGCATCTGTACGATAGAATACAGTGCGTCCACTCCGTCTAAATTTTTGCTTGACATCGGAATTCCGATAACAGGCATCGGAAAGATTGCCGCACACATTCCCGGTAAATGCGCAGCCATTCCCGCACCTGCGATAATAACTTTAAATCCTTTTTCTTCTGCTGATTTTGCATAGTCATAAAATACATCCGGTTCACGATGTGCTGAAATAATTGTCATTTCATAATCTACGCCAAGTTTTTCTAACATATCGGCTGCTTTGCTCATTACTTTCATATCTGAGTCGCTGCCCATTACAATTCCTACTTTTGCCATAGTTTTCTTCCCTTCTCTGTATTACATTATTTATAAGTTTTACAAATAAATCTTTTCTATTTATAAGTTATTTTACTTATACCCTTACGAGATGTCAACACATGAACGCCGAATTACTGATTATAAATACTTATAACAATTAATTCAATTCAGCCAACGGTTCGTTTAACATTTCCGTTCCCTCTAAGACAAATCTTGTATCTTTTAAAATCACGATTTTCTCTCCGTCCGGTTTTACAACGGAAATTTCTTCCAATTCTTCATATGGAATTGTAATATCCGTGTGACACTGGAAATACGCCTTGCTCACATCTTCTTTTCTCAAAATGGAAACCGAGTTATCTTTTGCCACAATCTCTTTTCCGTTTGGATTGTAAATACGATTGTCCTCACTCCAACTGTAGCAAGTATCCCCTACAGCAAAATGCGGTCCCATTTTCTCTGCGATTAAGATTGGCATCTTATCTTCAATTCCATATCTCTTAGCCACAACGTACGCCGTTGTATTTGTACCGATAGCAAATTCACCGAGAGGAAGTGTTTCATGATTAAACAAAATATTTGTGTGAATATATTTTTTGCTCTCTTCTTCCTCCGCAAAGTTACTGCATGTATAATCCTGAATTTTTCCGTCTTTAAATGTAATTTCCAAATCTTTGTATTGAAGTTCATTTAAGTAAACTTTACTCACATATAAAGTTCCCTCTGTTCCCTCAAGTACAGGCGATGTAAATACTTCCCCTACAGGAATATTTGCATCTGCCACACAGTTTTCAAAAATTGTTTCTTTTTCAGGATTGTCCAGTTTGTGTAACTGCACTTTTAAATCTGTTTTATTTTCACCTTTTCCGAGAATATGAACATACTCTCCTTGATCAAGAGCGTCAATAATTGTCTGCTGTACTCTCTCATAAAGACTTGCGTCCAACGTATTAATGCGGATAACTTCATCAAAAATCTCTTCGTAATTGTCTGCAATCTCCGGCACAGGATAAGCGATAATCGTAAATCCTCTTTCTTCGCCCTTGATGTATTCGTTTGTAATCTGTCCCGATTTGTTATCGTATAAAAGTTCTAACTGTTCCTGTTTTTCCGTTAAATGAACAGCATTTTTCTTGCTCTCCGGTGCAAACGGCGCTTCTCCGAACACTTCCATAACTGCCGGACCTGCCATTTTGCCTGCCAACTCTTTATGCTTTTCATATGTGTTTTTCAATACGTCCAATTTGCGTTCTACAAACTTCTTATCCAAAAACAGTCCCGCATCTGCACCGTGGTCGTATTCATACTGTTTGTTTGCGATTGCCCCGTAATATCCTGTCTTAAAATGTTTACGTTTCGTCAAAACACTGACTCCCGCACGGAAAATAACCGGTTTCAATCCCATTTTTTCAAAGTTTTCAATGGCTTTTCTGACAACTCTTTCAAAACCTAATGTATAACGCACGTTTACCGAGCCTTTTTTCGATAAATCTTTTCTGCCGTTGACAAAACACATACGGTATCCTTCCGTATAGGTGTCTGCCATTTTACAAATGGTTTCTTCGGAAAGTTCATTCATATGTTCCGCCGTTCTTCTCTCATTCTCGGAAACATATTCCCCGTATGAATAAAGATAACGCAAATCTTCCAAATCGCTTTCCATAATAATGCGTGTCGCAAAATCCTGTTCCCAGTCAATCTGGTCTACAATTCTATCCGCCATAAATACGTCCGCATAATCGCTTGCATACCAGTAAACAATCTCTTTTAACGAATCGTAAGAAGGTTCTTCCCCCTCAAAACAGTTGTACATCTCAATAAACAACTCATTGCAGATTGTCAGATATAACTGTTTTCTCTCAAAAACATAGGCGATTTCCCCACGCATTTCCGTATAGAGAAAACTGAGTATTTTTCCATACTCTTCTCCGAGCATTTCTACCGCGTAGTCCGGATTTGCGTAACTTTTTCCGTAATTTTCCGGTAAAATATCTTCATACAGTTTTCTGTTTTTGCTCTGCATTTCTTCAAAGGATAAATCTTTCCATGCATCATTTTCCAGCAGTTGATTTACCCTGTCAATCTCCAAAAGAAATCCTGAAACTTTTGCAAAAAAGTCCTGAAATTTCTCGCCGACTGTTTTCTCTGTTTCAATTTCTTTTATTCTTTCTATTGAAAGTGTGTAACGTTCCTGAATTTGTTCTTTCATTCTATAAAAAACCTCCTAAAAAGAATACCAATAAACTTACCAAAAAGAATATATTTAACCCGATTCCGACTTTGCATGTGCGATAATCTTTGTCGCGTTCCTTAAACCCGCGAATCCCCTGCATAATTCCTGCTCCCGCAAAAAGCAGAGCGCTCACGCCAAGTCCCCCGATATATCCCGCTGCCTTTCCTTTATACAGATAAGTAATCACAACCGACGAAAGAATAACAAATGCAACTGCCCCCGCAATCACGCAGGAAGTAATTCCTTTCTTGGAATGTTTTAATTTTGCCTGTCCGTATTTTCGGTTTCTGCGTTTTTTCTTATCCTTTTTTCTGTCCCGCTCCCTGTCTCTTTCCTTTGTTCTGTCCTTTTTTCTGTCTTTCTCTCTATCTTTTCGCACTAAATTTTCTCCTTATCCTATCACATAGTATAAATAGCATATAACCCAGAACACTTCCGACTGTGTTCAACAATAAATCGTCTACGTCAAAACTTCCCACCTTTGTTACAAGTTGGAAAAGTTCCACGCATAAACTGATTCCGAAACCATAAAATGCAGTCGCAAGAAAATTTCTAAATTTTGTTCCTATCGGCATAAAGAACCCGAAAGGAACAAAAATCAGTACATTTCCAAGCAGATTGCTCATTACCGCCATAACGCCCAGTTGTTCTCTGTAATTCCAAAATCTTTTGATTTCTTTAAACAAAACGAGGTTGTAATGATAAACTTTCAATTCCTGCCCTCGTCCGTACCAGTCCGAAAGTAGAAGAAAATAAAAAATGAATACGATATATAGTATAAAGAATACTTTTCCAAATATTTTGATGCGTTTTTTATTTTTCGCTTTCAATCCCGTATTCCTTCTCTAAAACATTATTTTCTTTCTTCCTGCCAAAAGTCTTCCGCCGCCTACGATGGTAAGTATTCCTGCAACAACTCCTGTTACAATCATAATAATTCCAAGTGCAATGTTACCCGCTCCGACAGTTCCCGTTGTTTTATATAACTTTTCCATTTTCAACTTCCTTTCGCCTATTTCGCACCATACTGTTCATAGTATGCGTCAATCGCTGTTTTTATTGTATCGTCAATAACAATTTCTCCATTACACTCTCTATTATACAAATGTTCTACAACTTCAGCCATTGTAACAATCGCATTTGTTTCAAATCCGTATAAGTCTTTTACTTCTTCCAAAGCGCATTTTTCTCCGCCTTTTCCAACTTCCATACGGTCAAGAGAAACGATAAGTCCAACAATTTCTACATCTGCCGCACCTTTTACTTTCGGTACAGTTTCTTCCATTGATTTTCCTGATGTTGTTACGTCCTCAATCATAATAACACGGTCTCCGTCCTGCAATTTGCTTCCGAGAAAACTTCCTTTATCTGCACCGTGGTCTTTCTCTTCTTTTCTGTCTGAGCAGTAACGCACTTCTTTTCCGTATAATTCGCTGTATGCGATTGCCGTTACAACTCCGAGCGGAATCCCTTTGTATGCCGGTCCGAATAAAACATCGAAATCATCTCCGTATTTATCATGAATTGCTTTTGCGTAATATTCTCCAAGTCTTTTTAACTGTGAACCTGTCACATATCCGCCTGCATTCATAAAGAATGGAGATTTTCTCCCACTTTTCAAGGTAAATTCTCCAAATTTAAGTACTTTGCTCTCCACCATAAAATCTATAAAGTCTCTTTTATACTGTTCCATATCTTTTAAAACCTCCATCTGTATATCATTATTTTCTTTTTATTTTGTATTATCCGAAGATACCTTTTAATCTTCTCAATTTTATCACAATTTTAAGGGTATTTCAATCGAGGAAAGCGGGGAAAACACGAAAAGAAAGGGAACTTTAAGATTTGCGTCCTAAGTTCCCTTGTAGGTGTTTTTATGCTTTTATATTATTTTCTTCTTCCACTGATAACTTTAATTGCCCCAAGCATTCCTGCTAACCAAAGAAGAATATGGAAATCATCAGAAGTTTTTGGTGCTTCTGTACTGTTGCCATGACCGTTTTGTCCGTTATTCACATTTCCCGAACCAGTATTGTCATTGCCGTTTCCGCCGTTGTTTTCATGAGAACCGCCGTTCTGGTCTTCGCTTTCATCGCCGTTACCCTCATTGTCATTTCCGTCAGTTTCTTTCTCCTTGAGTTGTTTCATTGCTTCTTCTACATCTCGGATTGCCTGCTGCACTTCTTCCTCAGTAGCATCTTTATTTTCCACAACTTCCCATGCTTTTGCAAGAACATCATTTAGGGCAGATACGGAATCATTTGTATATTTTCCTGATGCCGCCTTATCTTTTGCCTGTGCGATAATGTCTTTCAACGCCTCTTTGTCCACTTCAGGTTTTGTCGGCTGTTCTTTTACCGTCACTTCAATAGTTGCTTTCAAACCGTTTGTATTCGCAATACCGTCTGTTAAAACCAATTCTCCTAAAATTCTGTATGTATTGGCTACATTTCCATTGTAAGAAGATGTATCCCACTGTACAGCCAGCGTTTTTTCTTCTTCATTATCTAACTGCACTTTTACTTCTTCCGGAAGTTCCAATTCAGATACAGGTGTGCCAAACTCTACTTCTTTATTCGGAATAGTTTCTACGGAAACAATCTCATTAACTTGAACAGGTACTTCTACTACTGTCAATACCGCCTCGTCTGTAAATACCTGTTTTGCTTCCATTCCTTCTTTTGTATTTACGATAAGACATCTGAATTTTGTTCCGTTTTCTTCTAACGATACCTTTTCTTTTGTATAAGTCGGGTTTGTTGCTCCTTCAATATTCTGCCAATCCGTACCGCTATTTACCTGCCACTGATATGTAAGGTTTCCGCCGTCATTTATTTCTGCCTCCACTGTAAATACAGCATTTTCTCCAACCTGTACAGTCTGAGATTTCGGTTGTGATGTAATGACAGGAACTTCCGTATCTTTCTGGAGTTTAACAACAACTGTCGTATTTTTCTTGTCATCTGCCAATTTTACTCCGGCGATTTCCTCAAGTGTTCCGTTGATTGTTGTTTCTCCTTCTTTTGTCTTGTCATAATCTGCCTCGTTCCATTTTACAGGAAGTGTTGTTTTAATACCGTCTTCCAACACTACGTCTACTTCTTTTGGCAGTTGCAACTGTGCAAACTCTGTTCCGACAAAAGCAGTTACTTTTTCAGGTGCTTTTACTTCCTCTGCCTGACGTCCTTTTGGAACAGGTGCATACGCGTCAAGTAAACCAAATCCCTGTTCAGTTGTTCTTTCCTCCGGTAAACGGACACGAACGTAACGTGCAGTTGCTTTTACGCTTTCGTATGGTCTGACTGCGTCTGTTCCCTCTTTACTTCTGTCTGCAACTGTTGTCCAGTTCTTTCCGTCTGTTGAAATATCGATAATATATTTATGTATTTCTGCGGCATTCCATGTCATCTGTACGTTATCAATGTCGTAAATTCCTTTTGTATCAATATACCACCATTCATCTCCCATTGTTGCAGGATACCAATACCAGCCCGGAACACCGTTGCTTCCATGTCCCGCCTCTGAACCTTCTTTGCATGAAGATGCAAACGCTTCTTTTTCTCTTGATACGCTATAAAGGGTATAGTCTACTTTTTCTCCGTATGCTTCGATTTCTCTGATTGCAGGCCACTGACTTGCCATATTTTTCGTTGTGATGTCCTGTATTCTTAAGTATCTCACATACTCATCAGAAGAAATTGTCACTTCCTGTCCGCATCCCTCTCCGTTTCTGAAATCTTTTATATCTACATAGTGTTCCCCGTCTGTTGAACCTTGTACGACAAATTTATAAGCCGCATCATCTTTTTCAAATGACACTTTCACTTCAGAAAGTTTGTAAGTATTTTTTAGGTCTACCTCTATCCAATGGTCTTTTGTATTTGCTCCGCCGACAGCACACCACCATGTATCTTTCTTTCCGTCAACGGCATACTCAGCCTTTTCTACTTTTCCGCCCTGACCTGTATTTACACTGCTTGCTTTTACCGGTTTGTTAAAGGCGATATTGTCTGTTTCACCTGTTCCCGAAACCTCTCTCAATACTGCCCATTCATTGTTCGTTGCCTCTGTAAATGTTACACGCACATAACGTCCCTGAACTTTTTCTTTTTCAAATGTCAGTTCCGTATCCTTGCTTCCTTTACTGTTATCCACTACAATGTGTTTTTGGTAAGTTTCGTCCGTCATCGGATTTTCTGAAACGGCGATTGTATAATGATAAGCACTTCCCTCTGTTTCAAAGGATAATTTCATTGTTTCCAAATCGTAAGAAGCGCCTAAATCAACTTCCCACCACTGCGGATACGAACCGCTGTTTGCACACCATTTTGTATTGTTGTTTCCGTCATTTCCATTTTCTTTTACTTCGTTTTTGCCGTTTCCGGTATTTTCCGTACTTGCTCGTGATGTTTTATTGAAGAAAATATTACTTTCCTGTGTTTCTTCATGTTCTTTGTTGTATTCGTATTCATCTGCATCTGAACCTTCCACTGCGTCAGGCAAGCCTTCTACTTTGCTTGTCGGAATGGTAACTGTCGCAGTTTTCAAACCGTCTGCCGATGCTTTTAATGTAATGTCGCCTTCACCACGTTTACTTCTCACCCATACAGCCAGTTGTCCGCCTTTTGTTGTAATTGTTTTCGATCCGACTACAAGTCCCGGTCCTTCCACTTCCAATTTTACGTCTGTGTAAGCGCTTGGCACAACCGTACCGTTTTTATCTGTAATATCAATCCAAACCAATTTTGCACTGCTTCCGTCCAATGCAACTTGGGCATCACTTTCAGGACGAAGTTTAATTTCCGATGCTGTTTCAGGAGATTTTCTCACATACTCCGCAACTTCTTTTCCGTCAATTTTTCCGACTGCTTTCAATTCGCCTTTTTCATATTTTGCCAAATCAAATGTAATCGGAGCATTTTTGATTGACTCTGCACTGATTTCTTTTCCCGAGTTTACCGAAGGGTGTTGACTTGGGTCTACATCTCCGTGAGGTCCCCAAATTGTTTTGTCATGCCCCTTTTCTCCCAAACTTTTTCCGTTTAAAAATAACTCTACAGTATCGCAGTTGCTGAAAATACGAACTTTTTTGTCCGCTTTTTCATCCCAAGTATTTGCAATGTAAACCATCGGTCCTGTTTTCACACCGTATTCGCTCATATCTACACTTGCATCTCTTTGGCTCTGATAGAAGTATGCACTGTGCTTTGGAATTCTGTGTAAATCCACAACTCCACAGTATGTGAGCATACCTGCGTCAAACCCTGCATAATCCGCATAATCCCAGTACATAGATGCACCTAGCCAATTTTTACCGCGGGAACGAATTGTCTGCACACTCTCCTGAGCGTTGTCCGACTGAATTAACATTCCCTCATCTCCGCCTTTTTTGCCCGCATCATTTTTATCTTCTCTTGTCACACGGGTTGTGGAACTTGAACCTCCGTATGTCCAGTCGCCGTATTCGGCAATAATCATCGGCTTATCTTTATATTTCGGATTTTCTGCACCCTCATTTCCTTTTCCGAAAATACCTGCCTGCGGAGTAGAAAGTCCGATATCCCACACATCCCAGTGATAACAGCCTGCCGTGTAAGCGTATGCCGCCTCATCTTTCGGGTACTCTTCTTTTACAATGCGGTTCATCTCCGTTGCCCAATCTTTACTGTAACTGCTCTCATTCAAACTTGATTCCCAAATAACGATAGACGGATGATTCCTCTTATGTCTGATGTCCGTTCGCAATTCTTTATAAGTGCTTTCCTTAAATGCCTCCGAATTACTGAAATACTGCCAGCCTGACGCACACTCTACGACCATAACCCCGTATTTATCGCAAGCGTCATAATATGCCTGACGATGAGGATAATGTGACATTCTCACAATATCAAATCCGTTTTCTTTAAATCGTTTCACTTCCTCGTAAATGGCGTTATCCGGCATTGCATTTCCAAGCATATATGTTTCCGCATGGAGATTTGCGCCTTCCGTATCTGTCTTTTTATCGTTGATATAAAGACCGTCCCTCTTCCACTCTACTTTTCGGATACCGTACGTTGTTTCTACAACGTCTTTTACAACTCCGTCCGCTTTAACCGTAGAACGCACCGTGTATAACTCCGGCGTATCCGGCGACCATAATCTCGGATTTGTCACTTCCAAAGACTGATTAGAATATTTCTTCTCGCCTTTTCCGATAGAAACTGTATCTTCTTTCGATGCAACTGTCTGTCCGCTCTCATCCACAATTTCCGTAAGAAGTGTTGTTTCTTTGCTTTCTTTCCCCTCATTTTCTACATGGGTTTTTACTTTAACTGTCGCTTTCTCTTTCGCAACTTTCGGTGCGGTAATAAATACGCCTCCGCCTGCCGTTTCATTTGCTTCCACTGCGTCTGTAATGTGCAGTTCATCTGTCACCGTAATATAAGAATTGCCGTAAATTCCGCCGAAATATTGGAAATCCGGTTTATCTTTTCCCGGTGCAAAATTTGAGTTTGGGCGGCTGTCAATCTTCACTGCGATTGTATTTTTCGCCCCATAATTTACCTTGTCCGTAATATCAATGACAAATGGAATATAACCGCCCTCATGGGTTGTCACTTTCTGTCCGTTGATATACACTTCCGCTTTTTGCATTGCCGCCTCAAATGTGAGCATCAGTTTTTTCCCTTTCAGGTTGTTGTCCACCTGAAAATCTTTCCGATACCAACTGATACCGAGATAGGCGTCCTTATTTTCCGCCGTGTAAAATGTTGTCGTATGCGGAAGATTTACATATACCCATTCATCATCGGCAAAATCAACCTTTTCCCCTCCCGATACGTCACCTTTTTTGTAATGCCAATCTGTGTTGAAATTAATGACATTACGATCCGTACTCTGCACTGCCTCCTTTTTCACATTGGTTTCCGCCGCCTGCGTTTCTACAAAACCATACGGACCGGCCAAACCTCCGATTAGACTTAAGGCAGTAAGCAGCGCCACTACTTTTCTTTTCATACCTCATGCCTCCTTACAATTTCTATTATCTTCTTCATTCTATCGTAGTCACGCATTAAAGTATGTAGTATTTTTTATCTTTTTGGTTCGATTTTTTACACAAACGGCAGAAAATGTGACGAAACTGTGAAAGGGGACGTAGTGTTTTTCAATTTCACTACGTCCCCTTTCACAGTTTTTTCACTATTTCACTAATCCGACCATATCCTTTACATTTTCAAAGCCGTAACGCTCCATATATTTTTCAATGCCTTCTGCAATTTCCATTGTAACGGTCGGGTTAATGAAGTTGGCAGTTCCGACTGCAACTGCCGTAGCCCCCGCCAAAATAAATTCGATTGCGTCTTCCGCTGTCGAAATACCTCCCATTGCGATAATCGGAAGTTTGATTGCATTTGCTGTCTGATACACCATACGAACTGCAATCGGTTTGATTGCAGGACCGGATACACCGCCTGTTTTGTTTGCAAGGGCAAATGCTCTCTTATGTACATCAATTTTCATTCCCGTTAATGTATTGATAAGAGAAACGGCGTCCGCACCGCCCGCTTCCACTGCTTTTGCCATTTCTGTAATGTCCGTTACGTTCGGACTTAACTTCATAATAACCGGCTGTTTTGCATATTTTTTTACTGCTTTTGTAATCTCTTCCGCTGCTTTTGGATTTTGTCCGAAAGCAATTCCGCCCTCTTTTACGTTTGGGCAGGAAATATTAATTTCCAGCATATCCACGTCTTCGTGAGATAAACGTTCCACTACTTCGCAGTAATCCTCCGTTGTTCTTCCGCAAACGTTTACAATAATTTTTGTGTCATACTGACGCAAAAAAGGAATATCTCTTTTACAGAAAACATCAATTCCCGGATTTTGCAGACCTACCGCATTCATCATTCCGCCGTATGTTTCCGCGATACGGGGAGTTGGATTTCCCTCCCACGCAACGTTTGCCACACCTTTTGTCGTTACCGCGCCGATTTTGTTTAAATCAACAAACTCTGCAAATTCCGCACCTGAGCCGAATGTTCCCGATGCTGTCGTCACCGGATTTTTCCATTCCACTCCTGCAATATTGATTTTCGTGTTCATTACAAATCCACCTCCGTTGCCAAAAAGACCGGACCGTCTTTACAAATTCGTTTGTTGTGTACGTTTGTGTGGTAGTCTTTTTCTTTTGATTTGCATACGCAGGCAAGACAAGCGCCGATTCCACACGCCATTCTTTCTTCCATAGAAATATAGCATTCAATATCATTTTCTTCTGCATACGTCTTTAATGCGCGGAGCATCGGTGTAGGTCCGCAGGCGTAAATAATGTCCGCTGTCAATCCGTTTTCTCGAATGGCATCTAATACATTTCCTTTCGTTCCCGCGCTTCCGTCTTCTGTTGCCACATAAACCGTTCCGTTTTCAGAAAGTTCTTTTGTCAAAAATAACTCATCACGGTAGCCCACAACAATCTGTTTCTCTGCATTTAACTGTTTTGCCAGTTCAAGCATTGGCGGAATACCGATTCCACCGCCGATTAAAAATGCTTTTTTTTCTTTTAATGGGAAACCGTTTCCAAGAGGCCCTAAAATTTCAATTTCATCTCCCGCAACCAACTTAGAAAACTGCTCTGTTCCCGTATTTTCTCCCGTTACTCTGTAAACAACTCTCAACTGCTTATTTTCTTTGTCGATTTCACATATACTGATTGGACGTGGCAGTAATTTCCCGCTGTCATTTGTATACATGGAAATAAACTGCCCCGCTTTCGCCGTAACGGCAGCCTCAGTGCGAAGCCATAAACTGTAAATGTCCGCTGCGATTTTTTCCTGTGATACGACAACCGCTCTTTCTTTTTCTCTCTTTTCCATTTTTGTTCTCCCCTATCTGTTTTCCAATGCTCCGTTGATGTCGGCAATCATTGTTTCCACTGCTTTTCTTGACGCATCTGCAAAGTTTTCTTCTCCGAACTCTGCATATGTTTCCTGTTTGTAAGCGGCGATAATTCCTCTTGAAGAGTTTACGATTGCACCTAAACCGTCCTCATTGAAGAAGTGTACGAGGTCTTTGCCCCGTCCGCCCTGTGCGCCGTATCCCGGTACAAGAATATAAGATTTTGGCATAACTTTGCGGAGAACTTTACCCATTTCCGGATAAGTCGCACCGACAACAGCGCCGATGTAACTGTATTCGTCACCCATGTGGCTCTCTCCCCACTGCGCTACTTTTTCTCCGACTAACTCGTATAACGGTCTTCCGTCAACAAGTCTGTCCTGAAACTCCCCGCTGGACGGATTTGATGTTTTTACTAAAATGAAAAGACCTTTGTTTTCTTCTTTACATACGTCAATAAACGGATTAATTCCGTCTGAACCCAAGTATGGATTCACTGTGGCGAAGTCTTCGTCAAACGGAACATATGATTTGCTTCCAACCTGCACATGTCCGAGATGTCCCACCGCATATGCGGAAGAAGTTGAACCGATATCGCCTCTCTTAATATCTCCGATAACTACCAAACCTTTTTCTTTACAGTAGTCCACTGTCCTTTTAAATGCAACAAGTCCCGGAATACCAAACTGTTCATACATAGCAATCTGAGGCTTCACTGCCGGAATTAAATCGTATGTTTTATCAATGATTTCTTTGTTAAACTGCCAGATTGCTTCCCCTGCTCCTTCCAATGTTTCTCCAAATTCTGCAAATGCTTTCTTCTGGATATGATGTGGAATGTAGTTTAACATTGGATCTAATCCCACTACGATTGGCGCTTTCGTTCTCTTAATATTTTCTACTAATTTGTTAATCATCTTTTCTTCCTCCTAGTATGCTGTATTTTCATAAACCATTTTTCCGCCGACAAATGTGTAACGCACATCGCCTTTTACTGCATAATTGTCAAACGGTGTATTTTTCCCTTTTGAAAAGAATGTGTTTTTGTCAATGCGGTATTCTCGTTTCGGATCAAAAATAACAATATCCGCAATCATTCCCTCAGAAACCGAACCTTTTTCATCGGCAAGTCCAAGTACTTTTGCCGGATTATAACTCATTTTTTCCGCCATTTGCATCGGTGTCAAAATACCCTTGTCCACCAACTCCGTATAAGTGAGGGCAGCAGATGTTTCCAATCCAACAATACCGAACATGGCGTCTTTCATGGATTTGTTTTTCTCCTCCGCCGAATGTGGTGCATGGTCTGTTGCAATAACGTCCATAATATTGTTTTTCAGACCTTCCTTTAACGCTTCCACATCTTCCCTGCTGCGAAGAGGCGGGTTCATCTTATAGTTTCCGTCGTCTTCCGGTATATCCTCTGTCGTCAAAATAAAATGATGCGGGCAGACTTCAGCCGTTACCGGAAGTCCCTCTTTTTTCGCCTCGTCAACCATTTTCACACTGTCCGCTGTAGAACAATGGCATAAATGTAACTGTACTCCCGTCTCTTTTGCAAGTAAAATATCTCTCGCTACGATAACGTCTTCCACCGCATTTGTAATTCCTTTCAGCCCCAGTTCTTTCGCTTTCTCATCGGCGTTCATCACTCCGCCTTCTACCATTGTGATATCCTCGCAGTGCGCAAAAATCGAAATATCGTTTTCTTTCGCTTTTCTCATCGCCTGACGATAAAGCGAAGCGTTCATTACCGATTTACCGTCCTCACTGATTGCGTGACAGCCCGCTTTTGCCATACCTTCAATATCTGCCAGTTCTTCACCTTTCTGCCCTACGGTAATTGCTCCTAACTGAATAATATTTACCGGCGATTCTGTCTTGGCACGGCGGTGCAGTTCCGCAACCTGCTCTCCCGTATCCGTAACCGGTTTCGTGTTCGGCATCGCACAGATAGTCGTCACTCCGCCTCTTGCACCTGCCTGTCCGCCTGTCTGCAATGTTTCCTTATATTCCAATCCCGGATCTCTTAAATGAACGTGCAAATCAATAAATCCCGGCATCACATAGCAGCCTGACGCATCAACTGTTCTGTCCGCTTCATCGGCAATATCCCTGTCTACTTTTACAATCTTTTCGTCCTCTATTAACACATCACAAATTTCATCACGCTGTGTTTTCGGATCTAATACATGACCATGCTTAATTAATGTTCTCATTATTTTACAACCTTTCTGCAAAATTACATATAGATTTATTTTACCATAGGCTAACAAAAAAAGGAATGCAAAAATTCGCATTCCTTTCTATACTCTATTTCATTTTCTCTTTTAATACTTCTATCGCTTTGTCTAACTGATTATCTGCTTCAGCATTATTTTTATCGTACTTGTATTCTACCTCCACGTCCGGTTTAATACCTTTTCCGTGAATGTTTCTTCCGTTCGGTGTAAAGTATTCCGCAATAGTCAGTTTCAGACAAGTTCCGTCCTTTAAATCAAACAACTGTTGTACAACACCTTTACCGTAAGTTGTCGTTCCGACAAGCGTGCCTGCCTTATGGTCCTGAACAGCCCCCGCAAAAATTTCAGATGCGCTGGCGCTTCTTCCGTCCACGAGAACAGTCATCGGCATTTCCAGTTTATGCTCTTCATCAGAAGTCATCACTTCACGTTCGCCGTCCTTATCCTCCGTATACACAATCAGACCTTCCGGCAAAATGTAATCTAGCATTTGACAAACAGTAGAAAGATTTCCTCCCGGATTTCCGCGAAGGTCAATGACCATTCCTTTCATTCCTTGTTTCTTTAAGTCCGTTATTGCCTCCACGAACTGATTATATGTAACCATATCAAACTCGGTAACACGGATATAGCCAATTTTGTCTTCCTTCATCGCATACTCAACCGTATGTGCTTCCAGTTTTTCACGTACCGCTGTCGCCTCAAATTCTTTTCCGTCACGGAGAACCGTTATTGTCACTTCCGTTCCTTCTTCCCCTTTGATTTTATTGACAACTTTGCTTATATCTTCCGTAGAAATATCTTTGCCGTTTACTTTGTAAAGAATATCATTATTTTTGAAACCTGCTTTTTCTGCCGGAGAGTCTTTATACACGTTTACCATTGTGATTGCTCCTGTTTCAAGATTTTGAGACATAACCGCCCCAATTCCACTGTATTCTCCCTCCGTTGTTTCGTACAGTTCTTTTGTTTCTTCTTCGTTATAGTATACGGAATACGGATCTTTTAAACCGTTTACATATCCCTTAAGCAAATAATCGTTTAAATCTTTCTCTTTGATTTCATCTTCTTTCAGATAAGTTTCATTCATCAGATACCTTATCTTTTCTAATTTATGTGCCGTTTCTTTATCAATCGTTGTTCCATATCCGGCATCTTTCAAATATATTCCCGCTGCTCCCGCAACGACTAAAGTAACGAGGGTGCCACAAAGCACCCCCTTTAAAAATCCTCTTTTATTTTCCATATGTGAGTCCTATCTATAAATATTTTCTCGGGTCTACCAACTCTCCGCTCGGCTCTTCCACAATAAAATGTAAATGCGGTCCGCTTACTCGCCCTGTCGCTCCGACTGTGGCGATATTTTGTCCTCTGCTGACTTTCTGTCCCGCACTGACGAAAATATCCGTACAGTGCTGATACCATGTTGTAAGCCCATTCGGATGTCTGATAACAACATAATTTCCTCGAACTGCCTGATAGCCGGTACGGATTACCGTACCTTCCGCCGCCGCATAAATCGGAGTTCCTGACGGTGCGCCGTAGTCACGCCCTTCATGGAAAGTACTTGCTCCCGGTACAGGGGCTTTACGCGGTCCAAACTCACTAGTAATTCTTCCCGCAGGACAAGGATTGGAAAGATAACCGTTTCCACCTGTAATTACAGGAGCTGACGGTTTATTTCCCGACGGCTTTTTATTCGCATTGGCCGCCGCTTCCTGCTTTCTTCTCTCAGCCTCTTTTGCCTTTGCAATCAATGCATTCAATGTTTTTGTATTTTCGCCGATTTGTGCGTCTAACTTTGCAATCTCCTCTTTCTTTGAGGTAAGAAGTGTCTGTACTTCTTTTTGCTTTGTTTCCAAATCTTTCTGAAGGGAGACAAGACTTTCTTTTTCTTTCTTTAAAGTCTGTTCTTTCTTCTCTACATCTTTCACCAGTTTTGCAAACTGATCAAGCATTTTTCTGTCATATTTGGAAACCTGTTCTACATACTCCGTCTTATTGAGAAAATCTGCCATGCTCTCTGCCTCAAACATGATTTCCATCATTTCCGTATTACCGTTTTCGTACACATATTTAATGCGAATCAGCATACTCTCATATTGCTTATTCTCTTTAATTTGAGCCTCTACAAGTTCATCCTCTGCCAGCGCAATTTCGTCTTCTTTCTTCTCCACATTTTTCTGTGCAGTTTCCATCTCGGTTATAATACCGTTCAAACGTTCACTTAAAGACTGTTGTTCTTTCTCTGCCTGTTTTTTCTGCTGCTCCAACTGTTCTCCCTTTTGCTCGGCTGAATGAATACTTTCCGCATGAACCGGTTTAAAAATACTTCCCGCAACAAGAACTGCCGCCAAAACTAAACTGATTGCTCTTTTACCTGTCATCCTATTACCTCTTCACTTATACCTTTAAGTGTTTACGAATTGTTAAGAAACTTCCGACAAAACCGATTCCGATTCCGAGTGCGATACCAATTGGCAATAATGTCTTATACACTTCTGTTACCGGAAGGAATGTAAGAAGATTGTTCAATATTTTAAATTTAATTAAAATATATCCTACTGCCTTTTCATAGAGGAAGTAAAGCGCCGTAAGCGGAATAATCGCTCCCACAAGACCGATCAGAAGCCCTTCAATAATAAACGGCATTCTGACAAAAGCATCTTTCGCCCCGATATATTTCATAATCGCAATTTCCTCACGTCTAATGGAAATACCCATTGTAACCGTGTTGCTGATTAAGAAAATAGAAACGGCAAGCAAAATAATAATGATTGCTCCTGATACATATAAAATCAATTTATTGATACCTGACAACGTTTTTGCCACTGTATCGGATTTGTTTACCTGACGAACCCCTTCAAGTCCGCTTACATATTTTACTAACGTTTTCTGTTTAGAAACATCTTTCATGTATACCTGATAGTTATCTGAGTTTACAAGCGGATTATCTGCAAAACCTTCTGCAAGATATTCTTTATCGCCAAAATATTTCTTTTTGTAATTTTCCCACGCTTCCTCGCCGGACGTATATTCTACTCTCGCAACCTCTTTTCTGTCTTTAATCAGGTTTCCGATTTCATCAATACGTTTCTGCTCTACGCCTTCATCAAAAAATACGGTAATGGCAACGCCTTCTTCTGCGCTTTTTACGATGTTCTGAAAGTTTACGATAATGGAGAAAAACAATCCGAACATAAAAATACAAGCCGACATCGTTGCAATAGATGCAAGGGAAAACATCTTATTTCTGCCAATATTTTTAACCCCTTGTTTCATTGTATATCCTACTGTACTTATTCTCATTTTTCTAC
>Snoopy_p2__coassemble_592_pt1 | contig 26124 bp, 21 predicted proteins | sample Snoopy_p2__metabat2_low_PE_038 | metagenome-assembled genome bin Snoopy_p2
ACAGGGAAATATATTGACGCAATCCTTAAGAAAAACTAAAAATAGAAAAAAAGTCTTTCCATTTATTACAATTTTGATTATAATAAGAATCATATGTGATGATTTAGTGTCAACAAGTACAAAGGATATAAGAATAGATGAGTTTTGGAAAGGAGAATTTAGATGTCAATAGATATCGGTATTGATTTGGGAACCGCGAGTATTCTCGTGTATGTAAAGGGAAAAGGTGTAGTTTTGAAAGAACCGTCTGTAGTGGCGTTTGATAGAGACACGAATGTAATTAAAGCAATCGGGGAAGAAGCACGTTTGATGCTTGGGAGAACTCCGGGAAATATCGTTGCGGTAAGACCACTTAGAAAAGGTGTTATTTCTGATTATACTGTTACAGAAAAAATGATTAAATACTTCGTTCAGAAGGCTATGGGAAAACGTACATTTAAGAAACCACGCATTAGTATCTGTGTTCCGAGTGGAGTAACAGAAGTAGAAAAGAAAGCAGTAGAAGAAGCAACTTTCGCAGCAGGTGCAAGAGAAGTTCATTTGATTGAAGAGCCGGTAGCGGCAGCAATCGGAGCAGGAATTGATATTGCAAAACCATGTGGAAATATGATTGTAGACGTAGGGGGAGGTACTGCGGATATTGCGGTTATTTCTCTTGGCGGTACAGTTGTAAATACATCAATCAAAATTGCCGGAGATGATTTTGACGAAGCAATCGTTCGTTATATGCGTAAAAAACACAATCTTTTGATTGGTGAACGTACAGCGGAAGATATCAAAATCAAAATCGGAACAACTTATCCGTTAGTGGAAGATGAAACAATGGAAGTAAGAGGACGTAACCTTGTTACAGGACTTCCGAAAACAGTAACGGTGACATCTTCTGAGACAGAGGAAGCGCTTCGTGAAACAACAGGACAGATTGTTGAAGCGGTAATTGGAGTGCTTGAGAGAACTCCGCCTGAATTGTCAGCAGATATTTTGGACAGAGGTATCGTTCTTACAGGTGGTGGAGCAATGCTTCGCGGATTAGAAGAATTGATTGAAGAAAGAACAGGAATTAATACAATGACTGCTGAAGATCCGATGAAAGTAGTTGCTATTGGAACAGGGCAGTTTGTTGAATTTATGAGTGGAAGAAAAGATGCGTAAATAGAGGGCGAGGGATTAATCCCTTGCCTTTTTACATCTAAATTTTAGAAAATGGAGGAAAGCAGGGTGGAAGTTGTTACAGGATATGTGGAGCATATTGTTTTCCGCAATGAAGACAACGGTTATACCGTTTTTCAATTTAATACGGAAGACGGAGATTTGACGTGTGTGGGAAACTTCCATTATATCAGTGAAGGCGAAATGCTGGAACTGAGGGGGGAATATGTGACACATAAAGTATATGGCGTGCAGTTGCAGGTTCTCTCACATCAGGCGAAGGAGCCGGAAGATTTATTTTCGATTGAGCGGTATCTCGGTTCGGGAGCGATAAAAGGATTGGGAAGCGCTTTGGCGGGACGAATCGTGAGAAGATTTAAGGAAGATACAATCCGCATTATTGAAGAAGAACCGGAAAGACTGGCGGAGGTGAAGGGAATCAGTGAGAAAAAAGCACGGGAGATAGCAGAGCAGGTAGAGGGTAAAAAGGAAATGCGAAATGCAATGATTTATTTGCAGAAATATGGTATTTCCACTACGCTTGCGGCAAAAATTTATAAAAAGTATAAAGACGGTGTATATCGGGTTTTAGAGGAAAATCCATATCGGCTCGCAGACGATATACAGGGTGTTGGTTTTAAGACTGCAGACGAGATTGCTTTGCGTATCGGTATTCATACAGACTCGGATTTCCGTATTCGTAGTGGAATTTTTTATGCGCTCATACAGAGTGTGGCGGACGGTCACATTTATCTCCCGAAAGAAGAATTGTTGAAAAAATCGGGAGAGATTTTGGAAGTTAATATAGAAGATATAGAAAAATATCTGATGGATTTGTCTATCGAAAAAAAGGTTGTCTTAAAAGAACATGAGGGACAAATCAGAGTATATCCGTCAGGTTATTATTATATGGAATTGAATACAGCGAAAATGCTACATGACTTGGATATTCATGAAGAAATTTCAGAGAGTATGGTGGAGAGACGTCTGCATAAAATCGAGGATAATACGGGAATGGTTTTAGATGAAATGCAGAGAAGAGCCGTTATTGAGGCGACAAAACACGGAATTCTAATTGTCACCGGAGGTCCGGGAACGGGGAAAACAACAACGATTAATGCAATGCTTCACTATTTTGAAAGCGAAGGTTTGGATATTACGCTGGCGGCGCCGACAGGGAGAGCGGCAAAGAGAATGACGGAGGCGACGGGATATGAGGCACAGACAATCCACAGGCTTTTGGAAGTGAACGGAAATCCTGAGGATAGTGAAAAAAGAGCGGGATTTGGACGAAATGAAGAAAATCCGTTAGAAACGGACGTTATCATTATCGATGAAGTGTCTATGGTAGATTTGTCATTGATGTATGCACTTCTCTGTGCGGTTACGGTTGGAACGAGAATTATTTTAGTCGGGGACGGTAATCAGTTACAGTCGGTAGGGGCAGGAAATGTGTTAAAAGACATGATAGCGTCCGAATGTTTTCCGGTTGTACGTTTGACGAAAATTTTCAGACAGGCAACAGAGAGTGATATTGTTATGAATGCCCATAAAATCAACAGGGGAGAAAGGGTTGTACTGGATAATAAAAGCAGGGATTTCTTTTTCCTTAAACGTCAGGATGCAAATACGATTATCAGTGTAATCATTACGTTACTGCAGAAAAAAATGCCGAAATATGTGGATGCACAGCCGTATGATATACAGGTTTTAACACCGATGAAAAAAGGGCTTTTAGGTGTGGAAAGGCTGAACAGGATTTTGCAGCAGTACATGAATCCTCCGGATAAGAAAAAGGCGGAGAAAGAATATGGGGAAAAACTTTTCCGCGAAGGTGATAAAGTTATGCAGATAAAAAATAATTATCAACTGGAGTGGGAAATTGCTACGAAATTCGGTCTTGTTGTGGATAAAGGGGTTGGCGTATTTAACGGTGATATGGGAATTATCACGGAAATCAATACATATAACGAAACGCTGGAGGTGGAGTACGATGAAAAAAGAAAGGTAACGTATTCATTTCAGTTATTGGACGAACTGGAATTGGCATATGCTATCACTATCCATAAAGCACAGGGAAGCGAGTATCCAGCGGTCGTTATTCCGCTTCTGCAGGGGCCGAGACAGTTATATCATCGCAACCTGCTTTATACTGCGGTTACGAGAGCAAAAAAATGTGTGACGTTAGTGGGAAGTGACAGTACATTTTATGAGATGATAGAAAATACGAATGAACAGAACAGATATACAAGTCTGGCGGAGCGTATTCGGGAATTTATGTAATAGTAGAGTCTATGAAAGAGCATGATAAAAAGAATATTGGAATGGTTATACCCGCCCGTATGTATTTTTTGCGGAAAAATCTGCAAGGAAGGGATTTGTGCGGAGTGCAGGAAAAAAGTGGGGATAATTGAAGAACCGAGATGTAAAAAGTGTGGAAAACCAATTCGCCAAAAAGAAGCGGAATTTTGCTATGACTGCGAGCGGGAGGATTTGTGCTACGAGCAGGGGAGAAGTTTGTGGATTCACAAGATGCCGGTGAGCAGTTCGATTTATGCCTTTAAATATAAAAACAGGCGTGTGTACGGAGAAGTTTACGGGAGAGAAATGGCGAAAATGTTCAGGAAAATAATCCGTTTGTGGGAAATTGATGTCATTGTTCCTGTTCCTTTACATAGAAAGAAACAGAAAAAAAGAGGGTACAATCAGGCGGAAATTTTGGCAAAAGAAATTGGTTTTCGTGTCGGTATTCCGGTAGATACAACATTGATAAAGAGAAAGAAGAATACAGTACCACAGAAAGAATTTACAAGAAAAGAGCGAAAGAAAAACTTGAAAAATGCTTTTGAAGTGACGGGAAAAGTAGAAGGAAAACGTGTGTTAATTATAGATGATATTTATACAACGGGCAGTACGATTGACTCGATAAGCATTTTGCTGAAGAAAGCAGGTGCGGAAAAAACGTATTTCCTGACTATAAGTATTGGACAAGGATTGTGATTGATGCTATACTAAAACATAATGCCAAAGAAAGAAAACGAGTGTTGAGGTGATGGAATGTTAAATGAAAAACGAGTGAAACTCATGGCTCAGATGGCGATGTATGAAGCAAAAGAAGGTCAGAAGGATTTTCAGATAAGCGGATATTATCAGAAAGATTACATAAGTCTGCACACATGGACGACGGTTATATGGTCTACGATCGGATATGGATTGACAGCAGGAGCGCTTCTTCTTGTCTTTTTAGATGAGATTTTTGCAAATCCGAGTCTTTTGCGTTTTTTAATACTGGGAGGTGTTATCCTTGCCGGATACATTGCAACGGTTGTCATATCAATAGTTGTAGCACGTAACATTTATAAGAAGAAACACGCAGATGCGAGGAAACGCGTGAAGAGATTTAACCGTGAACTGCTTCAACTGAGCAAGATGTATGAAAAGGAGATAAGATAGATGAGTAAATTACTAGAGTGGAAGGAAAAACTGCAATTACTGTATGCCGGGTACTCGACATATATAGATAAAGTAATACGGTTTGTTGTGGCTTTGACAAGTTTTCTGTTGATTAGCGGCAATATCGGTTTCATGGAGAAACTGGCGAAACCGGTTATTTCAATCGCGCTGGCAGTTATATGTGCGTTTCTTCCAATGATTGTCACGGTAATTGCTTCGGCAGGGCTTATGCTCGTTCATATGTTTGCTCTGTCTGAAGGGATTGCGATGATCGCCGCGGGAATTATTGTATTGATGTTTATTTTTTATTTTCGGTTTACGCCGAAGAAAGCAATTATTTTATTGCTTACGCCGATAGCATTTACATTTAAAGTGCCTGTGCTTATTCCGATTGCTTATGGATTGGCAGGGACACCGATTTACATCGTGCCGGTTATTTGCGGAACAATGGTTTACTTTATGATTCAATTTGCAAAAACATTTTCCACAACGATTACGGGAGCAAATGAGGGCGGAATGATGTCGGCTGTTGGTACATTTGCAAAGCAGATTTTTCAGAGCAAAGAACTTTGGGCAGTTATTATTGCAACGGTGATTTGTCTGCTTATCGTATATACAATACGTAGAAAATCAATTAATCGTGCATGGGAAATAGCGATTATTTCAGGAACGGTTGCTTACATTATTGTTATGGTAATTGCAAGCGTTGCCGCGGATGTGGAAGTGCATTATATTACGCTGATATTCGGAAGTGTGGTGTCTGCACTTGCCGGATTTATCTTGGAATTAATGTTATTCTCTGTGGATTATGCGAGAACCGAGTATTTACAGTTTGAAGATGATGAATACTATTATTATGTAAAAGCATTGCCGAAGGTTTCTGTTTCGGCACCGGAAAAACAGGTGAAGAGAATTAACAGACGTCAGGAAACCGATATGGCAGAAAACAAAGGCGCTACCGGAAGACTTCAGTTAACCGGAGAGGCAGATATAGATAAGATTATCGAGCAGGAGTTGCTGAAAAAGTAAAAACTCTGCTAAACATAAGAAAGATTACAAAGGGGAGGTGACGAGATGAAAGAGTGGATAGCACAGTTGATGAACGAATATTTTGCATATGTACCTCATATAACGGTAACGGATGTGGTTGAGATTATCATCATTGCTTTTATTGTGTATGAGATAGCGCTTTGGATTAAAAATACAAAGGCGTGGATGTTGTTAAAAGGTATGCTTGTGCTTGCCGTATTCATTTCTGTCGCTGCAATATTTCAGATGAACACAATATTGTGGCTTGTGAAAAATTCAATAGGGGTTTTGGCAACGGTTACGGTCGTTGTATTCCAGCCGGAACTTAGAAGAGCGCTTGAGAAATTGGGGGAGAGAAATTTATTGAGTGCAGTTGTTCCGTTTGATAAGTCAAAGGAAAAAGAAAAATTCAGTCAGGGGACAATAGAGGGAATTGTAACTGCAACCTTTGAAATGGCAAAGGTAAAAACAGGTGCGCTGATTGTTGTGGAGGATGCAATTCAACTGACGGAATACGAACGGACAGGTATACGCTTGGACAGTGTTGTTTCCAGTCAGTTACTGATTAATATTTTTGAGCATAACACTCCGCTCCATGACGGTGCGATTATCGTAAGAGGAGACAGAATTGTAGCGGCAACGTGTTATCTGCCTCTTTCGGACAATCGAAACTTAAGCAAAGATTTGGGAACGCGACACCGTGCGGCAGTCGGAATGAGTGAAGTTAGTGATGCTCTGATTATTGTTGTTTCTGAGGAAACGGGAGCGGTATCATATGCGCAGGGAGGAAGAATTGTAAGACACGTAAATGAAAGACAACTTACGGAAAAGCTAAATCAAATCAGCAGAAAAGTTGATGAGGAGAAAAAACGTGGGTTAAGCAGATTGTGGAAAGGAAGGGCGAAAAATGAAAGAAAGATTGAAAAATAACTTCGGTCTGAAAATTTTGTCACTTCTTTTTGCGATTGTGTTGTGGCTGCTTGTTGTCAATATTGACGATCCAATCGGAGAAGTTACTTTCAGAAATATTCCGGTAAAGGTGCTGCATGAAGAAATATTTACGTCAAAATCCAGCACATATACGATTGTAGATGATAAAGATACGGTGAATGTAACGGTAGTTGCCAGACGTAAAGTGCTTTCTCAGATTAAACCGTCTGATATTATCGTAACGGCAGATATTAAAGACAGGGTGACAAATTCTCTGACAGAGGCTACGCTTCCGACAGAAGTATCGATAGTAGGATTCGAGGGAGAATATCAGGACGCATACACGACTCCGAAAAATTTGGATATTGAAATAGAAGCAAGCACAACGAAAAAATTTCCGGTCAGTGTAACAACAATCGGGACGCCAAGAGACGGAAATGTCATCGGAAGTATGACGGCAAATCCGGAATTTATTACATTGGCGGGCGGTGAATCGCAGATTAATCGTGTGAAAAAAGTTGTGGCAAAAGCAGATGTATCCGGAATTTCCTCAAGCGGACAGGTGAATGCAGAATTAATCCTATATGATGAAAATGAAAAGGTAATTGATCAGGCTCTTTTTGATAATAATTTAGGAAAAGAGGGAGTGAAGGTTGATATTGAAGTATTAAAGACAAAAGAAATACCATTGCGGTTCGATATGTCGGATATTAATACAGCATCAGGATACACTCTCGGAAATATTTTCTACGAGCCGAAGAAAATTCTCGTAGCAGGCGAGGAGGAAGTCATAAAAGAATTAGATGTGATAGATATTCCTGCCGAGGCATTGAAAATGAATAATCTTTCAGAAACAACAGAAGTGAAGGTGGACGTAAGTAAATATTTGTCAAAGAAATTAAAACTGGTTGATGATACTGCGGGAACGATTATTGTTACGATATCAGTTGAGAAATATGGAACAAAAGCGTTCAGCATTCCTGCTAACAACATCATTTTGGAAAACGCTCTGGCAGGGTTGAAAGCGAATATCGGAACAATCGAGAACATAGAAATTCAGGTAAAGGGCTCGAGGGCTGCGTTAGAAAAACTGACAGAAGCGCCTAAAGTATTTGTAGATTTACAGAACTATACAACAGCGGGAACAATAACGGTTCCGCTGCAGGCAGAATTACCTCCGGGCTGTACACTTGTTGGAAACGTGACGGTTCCGGTTGTCCTTACAGGACAGCAAAAATAGTTGCTCCAAAAGGAAGGAGAAGTGAATGGTTAGCAAAAAAGTAAAAATAAATAATCCGACAGGACTCCACTTAAGACCGGCGGGAATGTTTTGCAGAAAAGCGGCAGAGTTCGAGGAGTGCAAAGTGACATTTCATATAGGCTGTACAACGGGAAGTGCCAAAAGTGTGCTGAGTGTTTTGGCGGCCTGCATTAAACAGGGAGATGAAATTGAAATCATCTGCGAAGGGAAAAATGAAGAGAAGGCATTAGAAGCAATGGCTCGCCTTGTGGAAGAAGAATTGGAAGACTAGAGGAAAAAATTGGAGAGCATTTTATAGAGAAATCTGTGGAATGCTCTCTTGAATTATGATAAAACTATAATTAAGAAACAATATTAGGAAATAAAGGAAAGGTTATCAAGATGAAAAAAGCAACGTTAGTTATTATGGCAGCAGGGATTGGCAGCAGATTTGGAGGAGGAATTAAACAGTTAGAGCCTATCGGGCCGAACGGAGAAATCATTATGGACTATTCCATATATGACGCAAGAGAGGCGGGATTTAATAAGGTCGTTTTTGTTATTCGTAAAGATTTGGAGAAAGATTTTAAAGAAGTCATCGGTAACAGAATTGAAAAAGAAATTGAAGTAGCCTACGCTTATCAGGAACTTATGGATATTCCGGGAAAATTTCAGCAGAGATTTGCAAAGAGAACAAAACCGTGGGGAACGGGACAGGCTATTTTATGCTGCAAAGATGTAGTAAATGAGCCGTTTTTAGTTATCAATGCAGACGATTATTATGGAAAAGAAGCATATAGGGAAGCGTTTCAATATCTGACAGAAGAAAAAGCGGATAGTGAAAAGGTGCAGGCATCTATGATTGGATTTGTACTTGGAAATACGCTGAGTGAAAATGGCGGCGTTACACGAGGTATTTGTCAGGTAGATGAAAATGGAATGCTGACAGATATTGTTGAAACATCTAATATTGAAAAAACAGAAGAGGGAGCAGGCATTAGAACGGAAGAGGGGGTTACTCCGGTAGATGTACATTCTCCGGTATCGATGAATATGTGGGGATTGCATCAGGATTTCTTCAATGTGTTGGAAAAAGGTTTTGCAGAATTTTTGGAAAATGTAGAAGAGGGTAATTTAAAAGCAGAATATCTTCTTCCGACAATTATCGGCGGACTTTTAGAAAACGATGAGATTGATGTAAAAGTATTAAAATCACATGATAAGTGGTTCGGAGTGACTTATAAAGAGGATAAAGAGTTTGTAGTGACATCTATTAAAAAACTTGTGGAACAGGGAGTGTATCCACAGAAGTTGTTTTAAAGGAAGAGAAAGGGAGAATACCAAATGATAAAAAAGATAGGAAAACGGGTTGTGGCAGGAGTTCTTACGGCATCACTCATTATGAGTGGCTTAGTTGGCGTATCAGGTCATGCAGAAGAGAACACACCTTCTGAAAAAGAAACCAAGACAGAAGTGGGGTTTCAGGGAGAAAATCCTGTTTCAGCAGAAAATTATTGGGAAGTGGATGCTAATGGAAATGTAAAGCAAGCGGAAGAAGAAAGCGGAATAGTAGAAGAAAATAGCATTTCATTTTATGCGGCTACTCCACAGATTGTTAATTTCAATACAAAATCTTCAGGAAAGACAACAGATTATACTGAGGAAGAAACGGGAACAGCAGGGTATACTTACGGACCATATGCGGCAGATGCAGCCTATCTTGGAAAAACGAGCAGCGGAAAAGTCAGATTTATGCTGGCAGGAGTTATCGGTACGGTTAATGCAAGCGAGGTGCAGATTGTAAATAAATCCAGTGCAAAATCACTCAGTTATTATTATGTATCCAACAACCGTTTGTACCACAAAATTGCCACAAATATTAATAATGCAGGTTCGGGAAGCACATTGGATAATGGTCCGGCACCGTCCTATTTAAAAACGGGAGTAAACTATTATAGTTATGACGGTCACTATTTTTATACAGAGTCAAATTTTGGAAATATGATTGATGACTATAATAAAAAGACAAGGTCACATTCCGTAAATCCGAATACCCCGTTTTATAATTACTATCAATATCTTCCTTTGAGAAGTCAGACAAGTTATAGTGAAAGTAGTTTTAATACATTGATTAATAATAAAGTAAGTTCTACATCAAAAATGCGTGATGCAGGTGATGAATTCGTCAGAGTACAGAATACATACGGAGCAAATGCACTTTTAATGGCAGGTATTGCGGCAAATGAAAGTGCATGGGGAACGAGTAATATTGCAAAAACGAAAAATAACTTATTTGGGTTAAATGCGGTAGATTCATCTCCGGGGCAGAGTGCCAATTATTTTTCGAGTGTATCACAGTGTATTAAAGAATACGGTGAAAAGTGGCTGTCAAAAGAATATTTGAATCCGCAAAACTGGAAGCATTACGGTGCTTTTCTTGGAAATAAAGCAAGCGGGATGAATGTAAAATACGCTTCCGATCCATATTGGGGAGAAAAAGCGGCAGCGATGGCATGGCTTTTGGACGGCAATGGCGGTAACAAAGATGCTTATAAATACACAATTGGAATTAAAGATACAATTGCACCGTCAAGCGTAGTCAATGTAAGAAAAGAAAGCACAGCATCTTCTACATCATTTTATAAGACGAAAAAGAATGCAAACTGTTCTTTTTTAGTTTTGGATAAAAATCCGGTAAATAAATTTTATAAAATTCAGAGTGAACCGGTATTGAATAGCGGACGAACAGCAATTAATTCGAGCAGCGGCGTATATAATTTTTCAAATATGTATGCATATTTGAGTTCAGATTATTTAAAGATTGTGTCGAATGGGCAGTTGACATGGTCAGTAAATACGATTGATACAAATCTTTCTTCGCCACAATTATATGATACTGCTATAAAGGTAAGTGCTAATATAAGTGGAAATAAAACAGGTTTGCAGTACAAGTTTGTATGGCAAAAGAATGATTGGAAAGAGTGGGGAGTATTAAAAGACTTTTCTTCAACGGACTACACAACATGGACTCCTAAGGCGGAAGGCGATTATACGATTATAATGGATGTAAAAGATACATCAGGAAAGGTAGTTACGGTTAACATTCCATATCAAATCAAAAATTGGAGTTATGCAGGGGTGAAAACAAATGTAAAATCCCCAAGTGCATTGAAAACACAGATTGGTTTATCGGCAGATGTGAAGGGGACAACTTCAGGTCTTAAATATAAATTTGTGTGGCAAAAGGATAACTGGAAAGAATGGGGAGTAATTAAAGATTTTTCTTCAACAAACAGTGCAACTTGGATGCCTGCAAAAGCAGGAAATTATGAAATTATTATAGATGTAAAGGACAAAGACGGGTTTGTCAGTACAAAAACAAAGGAATATAAAATTGTAGAAAAGGCGTGGGAAGTTCAAGATACTGTGTTCAGTCCGAAAGGAACAGAAATTGGAAATACAGTTAAAGTCACACAAAATATGAAAAAAGTTACAGAAGATAATGTACAACTGCAATATAAATTTGTGTGGCAAAAGGATAATTGGAAGGAATGGGGGATAATCAGAGATTTTTCAACTTCCAATACAGTAAACTGGATTCCGTCAGTATCAGGAGATTGCCAAATTATTGTAAACATAAAAGATGATCGTGGAAATGCTGCTACTAAAACGTCAAATTATCATGTTCAAAAAGGAAAGTGGAGTTTTTCGGAGATTGCCGCAGATAAAGCGTCGCCTCAGATAGCAGGAGAGAAAATAAAACTGACAGCGAAAGTGCATGGAAATACGACAGGGTTAAAGTATAAATTTGTATGGCAGAAAGATAATTGGAAAGAGTGGGGAGTAATACAGGAACTTTCTTCGAAGAATACTGCCGAGTGGACACCAAAGAAAAGCGGTACATATACAGTTTATGTAGATGTAAAAGATAGTGAGGGTATAACAACAAGTTATCCTAAAATATTTACGGTAAAAAGTACGGGAGAAATAACAATACAATTACAGCCAAACACAAATCAAAATGTTGGAGGTAAGATAAATATAAAAGCACTTGTCGGAGGAAGTGATAGTAATACAAAATATAAATTTGTATGGCAGAAAGATAATTGGAAAGAATGGGGAGTGCTACAGGAACTTTCAACTAAAAATAGTGTAGACTGGATACCTAAAAAAGAGGGCACATATACGATATGTGTTGATGTGAAACAGGGAAATGCTTCAGTAAGAACAAAGACAGTACAGGTAAAAGTAGGTAAATGGTCATATGATGAAGTTTCGGTGAATAAAAAATCAAATGGCGAACTGGAAATTAAACCGATTATTCAGGGAAACACAAATGGCTTTACTTATAAATATGTGTGGATGAAAAATAATTGGAAAGAATGGGGAGTGATAAAAGACTTTAGCGGAAATCCAAAAATGTCATGGAAACCTAATGGAAAAGGACAATATACAATGATCGTAGATGTAAAAGATGCAGCGGGAAATGTAAAAACAGTCAACAAAGTATTTAATGTTCAGTAGAGGTGAATGGTATGAGGAAAAAGGTGGTTAGTTTTGTTCTGACGATTGCTTTATGTGTTACAGCACTGGGAAATTTGAGTTATGCACAGGACAATAGACAAGAGATAAAAACAGTACAAAACGCAAGTGAAAAAGAGTGGAAATTAGAAGATTTAAAATTTGACAAGATATCACCGCAGGAAAATTCGGAGAGTATTAATATTTCAGCAGATGTAAAAAATGAAAATGAAAATTTGCTATATAAATATGTATGGCAGAAAGATGACTGGAAAGAATGGGGAGTTATTAAAGAGTTTTCTAAAGAAAAGACGGTAAACTGGCAACCGAAAACTTCGGGAAAATACTACATATATGTTGATGTAAAGGAAGAAGGGAAAAAGACCGAAAGTCTGAGCAAAGCGTATACGATAATAAAAAATAAATGGAAGTATACTGATTTACTTCCGAAAAAAACGGAATTAAAGAAAAATAAAGAGATTATACTTTCAACAGAATTATCGGGGAATGAAAAAGGATTACGATACAAATATGTATGGCAAAAAGATGATTGGAAAGAGTGGGGAGTAATTAAGGAATTTTCGGAAGAAAAGGAAGTAACATTTACTCCGGAAAAATTAGGGAAATATACGATTATAGTCGATATAAAGGATCAAGACGGAGCGGTAATTACAAAGAGTAAAGAGTATAATGTAAAAACAGATATTTGGAAATATGATGAAATAGAAACAGATTACTCATCGCCACAAGAAAAATATGGAGAACCGATAACCATTACTGCAAAAACTTCAGGAGATACAGAAAGACTTCAATATAAATTTGTATGGCAGAAGGATGACTGGAAAGAGTGGGGAGTAATACAGGAATTTTCAAAGAAAAATACGGCTATATGGAAACCGGAAAGTATAGGAAAATATACGCTTTATGTTGACGTGAAAGACATTGATGGATTAACAAAAACTAAAACGATATCGTATGAGATTGTTCCGGTAAACTGGAAATATGAGGGGATAAAGGCGACTCCGGAAGGTGTTCAGAAAAAGGGAGAAGCAGTTGAAATTCAGGCAGAAACAAGTGGGAATACAAATGGACTTCAGTATAAATTTGTATGGCAGAAAGATGATTGGAAAGAGTGGGGAGTAATCCAAGAACTTTCAGAAAAAAACAAAGCGGTATGGAAAACTCCGGAAAAGAGTGGGAATTATAAGATTTATGTTGATGTAAAAGACCGCGATGGTGAAATAAGGACAAAGTCTTTGGAATATTTTGTGGCTACACAGTTATGGGATGTGACAGACGTTATTGTTAATGAAGGGATAGAAGAGCAAGTATATACAACCATACCTATTGAAGTAAAGACTTCGGGAGAAACAGAAAACCTTCAATATAAATTTGTTTGGAAAAAAGGTTCTGTTGAGGATGATTGGGGAAAAGAATGGGGAGTAATTCGGGAATTTGGAAACTCTAATCGGACAGAAAACTGGTATCCCAAAAAAGCCGGTATCTATACAATTTATGTTGATGTAAAAGATGTTGACGGAAGAAAGAAAACAATAACAAGGGAATATAAGGTACTAGAAGCACCCTGGCAATTAGAACAACTAGAAATTTACGGAAGTCCGGATAGATTTGTGGGAGATACTCTTAAGGTAGAAGCAAAAACTTCGGGGGAAACAGAAGGATTACAATATAAATTTGTATGTCGCAGAGGAAATGGTTGGGAAGATTGGGAAGTTGTACAGGATTTTTCAACAAAAAATCAAATAGAAATTCCGATAGAAAAGGATAAGGAATATAATATTTATGTTGATATCAAAGATAATAGAGGTGTCACTTTTGATGCGGAAATAGTGAAAGTAAGAGGGCATAAATATTTATCTGCAAAATCTGCAAGTGCAACTATTTCAAAGGGACAGACAGTAAATGTGTATCCTGAAGTTACCGGTGGAAAAGGTGAATTACAGTATAAGTATGTGTGGCAAAAAGATAACTGGAAAAAATGGGGAGTGATTAAAGATTTTTCATCTTCATCCAGTGTGAATTGGACACCTTCGGAAGCAGGGACGTATTATATTGTAATAGATGTAAAAGCGAATGGCAAAGTTCAAACAAAGAGTGTGAAAATAGAAGTGAAAAATGCTAAGAATGGCTGGTATTATGAAGGCGGGTATAAATTTTATTATAAAAATGGGGTCAAACAGTTGGACTTAGATGGTATTCTTCCGAAACAGTCAAATTACTATATTAAGGTAAACAGAAGTGCCTGTACGGTAACTGTTTATGCGAAAGATGGAAATAATGGATATATTATACCGGTAAAAAGATTTGCCTGTTCGGTAGGAAAACCGAATACGCCTACTCCTGTAGGAACTTTTTATACTCCGGCTAAATACAGGTGGCATACATTAATGGGACCATCTTACGGACAGTATTGCACAAGAATTACAGGAAATATTCTTTTTCATTCTGTAGCAGGAAAGAATATGACGAGTTATAATTTGAATGCAAAGGATTATAATATGTTAGGTCAGCCTGCATCGCACGGATGCGTTAGACTTTGTGTGAGAGATGCAAAGTGGATTTATGATAATTGTTCGTTGAAAACAAAAGTTACTATTTATGATGCAACAAGTCCGGGACCTTTGGGAAAACCGGATACAATTAAAATTCCTTCGTGGCAGACATGGGATCCGACAGACCCTAATATATAAGATGAGATAGAAAATAGCACGGCAGAAAATTCTGTTGTGCTATTTTAATATGGAAGAAAACGGGAGAAAATGTTTAGGAGAAAAAGATAGAAGATTTAATAATGATAGAAAGTAACTGTCAAAATGTTACAAAAATATTACAAAATAAGATATAATTAAGGAAAGAAACCTTGCGGAATACTATACTATCGTTTATAATGAGGTGTGATATTGTAATAGGTGGTGTGAAAATGAGATATTGGATAAGAAAATTCGAAGCCACAATGTGGCTGATTATTAAAATAATTTTATATTTATCATTGTTAGGTGTATTTATGCTGATTTTATCAAAAGAAAATCCATCTTTAATGAGGTTGTCTAGAACAATGGGAATTACGATGACGACATTCGTAATAGTAGGTATATTATTTTTGAAGATTTACGGAATGTATGATGTGGGCAGAAGAAAGAGTAAACCGATTATATATTCAATCAGTTTGGCAACATTTTTTACGGATGCAATTGTATATTTACAACTGATGATTATGAACACGATTACTCCTAGCATTTCTGCGTTTAGATTAAGCAGTATAGGGGCATTAATAATAACATATATCGTACAGGTTATTATCATTGTCATCTTTTCCTACGCAGGGAATGAGTTGTTCTTTAAGATACATCAGCCGGAAAGTTGCTGTATTATTACATCTTCACAGGAAAGTTTGGATTGTATTGTAAGGGCTATTTTGCATTTTAAGAAGCAGTACAAAATTGATTACATTTTGGATTACAAAGATAAGGCAATTTGGGAAGCAATGGATAAGGCGGATACTGTGTTTATTCAGGATGTTCCGATTGTGGAGAGAAGTAAAATTGTACAGTACTGTTATAAAAATAAAATCAATATCTACTTCAATCCGGAAATAGAAGATATTGTAGAAATGAATGCCAAGTATTATCTGCTCGATGATGTTTCGGTTTTAAATGCGAATGTAAAAGCGTGGACAATGGAACAGAGAATTGCAAAGAAACTTCTCGATATGGGACTTGCCATTGTGCTTGGAATTTTGACGTCACCGATTTGGATTGTCAGTGCGATTGCGATTAAATTGTATGACGGAGGTCCGATTTTCTTTAAGCAAAAACGAGCAACATTGAATGGACGAGTATTTGAAGTATATAAATTCCGTACGATGAAAGAAAATGTGGAAAACCGCTCGGTTACGGATGATGATGACAGAATTACGAAACCGGGGAAAATTTTAAGAAAAATTCGTATGGACGAACTTCCTCAGTTACTTAATATATTAAAAGGGGATATGAGTTTTGTAGGACCTCGTCCTGAAATGTTAGAAAATGTAAATGAGTATGAAAAACAACTTCCGGAGTTCAGATACCGCCTTCGTGTAAAGGCCGGTTTAACAGGATATGCACAGATTGCTGGAAAATATAACACAACTCCGAAAGATAAACTTATTATGGATATGATGTATATTGAACAATTTAACATTTTGAAAGATATACAGTTGATTTTCCAGACATTTATTGTATTGTTGAAGTCTGACAGTACGGAAGCGTTTAAAACAAATGGCGGTGGACAGGAATATGTTTTCCGTCCGGCAGAGAACGATGAAAAGGAGTATGAATAATGAAGAAATATGATTATGTCATTGTAGGCGGAGGATTATTTGCGGGAACGTTTGCTTACTTTGCGCGTAAACAGGGTAAGAAATGTTTAGTTGTAGAAAAAAGGGAAACATTGGGCGGAAATATTTATTGCGAGGATGTGGAAGAAATTCATGTGCATAAATATGGTGCGCACATTTTCCACACAAGCAATAGGCAAGTGTGGGACTTTGTAAATTCATTAGTTGAATTTAACCGTTACACAAATTCACCGATTGCAAATTATAAAGGCGAGATTTATAATATGCCATTTAATATGAACACATTTAGCAAAATGTGGGGAGTGGCAACACCGAAAGAGGCGAAAGAGATTATCGACAGACAGCGTGCGGTTATCAGCGGAGAGCCGCAAAATCTTGAAGAACAGGCAATTAGCCTTGTCGGAGAAGATATTTATAAGAAATTAATTAAGGGATACACTGAGAAGCAATGGGGAAGAGATTGTAAAGATCTTCCGTCATTTATCATTAAAAGATTACCGGTCAGATACACGTATGACAATAATTACTTTAATGATTTATATCAGGGTATTCCTATTGGCGGTTATAATGTTTTAATCGATGCGTTGTTTGAAGGTTGTGATGTGGAACTTGGTGTAGACTACAATGAAAACAGAGAAAAACACAATGCTATGGGTGAGAAGGTGTTGTATACGGGAACTTTGGATTCACTTTACGATTTCTGTTATGGAAAATTGGAATACAGAAGTCTTCATTTTGAATCAGAAGTATTAAATGAGGAAAATCATCAGGGTGTAGCGGTTGTAAACTATACAGACAGAGAAACACCGTATACGCGAGTGATTGAACATAAACATTTTGAATATGGCACACAGGAGAAGACTGTCATTACAAAAGAGTATCCGGCAGACTGGAAAGAGGGAATGGAGCCATACTATCCGATTAACGATGAGAAAAATCAGGAGTTATATAAAAAGTATAGAGAAAGAGCGGATAAGGAAAGCAACTTGATTTTAGGCGGACGTTTGGCAGAGTACAAATATTACGATATGGATAAAGTGATAGAGTCGGCATTTCAGTTGGTGGAAAAAGAGTTAGCATAGGAGAATGGAAAATGGAAAATAGCAATATAAAAGTAAGTATTATTATGCCTGTATATAAGGTAGAAGAATATGTAGGAAAAGCCATTGAAAGTATTCAGGCGCAGACATTAAAAGAATGGGAATTTTTAATTGTAGATGACGGAACACCGGATAAAAGCGGAGAAATCTGCGATGCCTATGCGGAAAAAGATGACAGAATTCATGTGATTCATAAAGAAAACGGCGGTGCGCCAAGTGCCAGAAATATGGCAATCGAAATGGCAAAAGGAGAATATTTCTATTTCCTTGATTCCGATGACTGGGCAGAACCTACTATGTTAGAAGATATGTATAATCTTGCGAAACGTGACAATGCACAACTTGTTGTAGCAGGATTCTATATTGACACATATTGTGGAAAAGACGGTTATATGACAGACGACTATTATGTAGAAGACGCGGTTTATCCGAACAAGGAATCTTTCCGCCGAAATGCATATAAGTTATTTGACAAAAACCTTTTATATACACCGTGGAACAAGTTGTTTGAAGCAAAATACGTTATGGAAAATAACTTGCGTTTCCCGACAACATTTTGGGATGATTTTCCATTTAACGTAAGTGTGGTAAAAAATGTGGAGAGAGTTACGGTAACTTCTAAACAGTATTACCATTTTCTTAGAGCGAGAACAGAATCAGAAACGGCTGCATACAGACCGGGAATGTATGAAAAACGAGAGGAAGAACACGGCTGGATGGTAAACTTATACAAAGAATGGAAAGTTGGCGGTCCGGAAAGTATGGAGATGATTGCAAGACGTTATATGGAACGTTTTGTCGGATGTGTAGAAAATATTACAAATCCAAAATGCGAAATGACAGCAAAAGAAAAGAAAAAAGAAATTAAAAAGATGCTGAAAAATCCAAGAATTAATGAAATGGGTAAATTGGCAAAACCACGTTCTTTATATATGAAAATATTGTTATTGCCGATTAAATGGCACTGCACTTTCCTCACTTATTTGGAGGCGAAAACAATTACTTATGTAAAGACGAAAAATACAAAATTATTTACCAAATTAAAGGTGGGAAGATAATGGAGAATAGAATTGTGGTCAGTGTAATTGTTCCTGCATATAATGCGGAAAAAGTGGTTGAAAACTGCATAGGAAGTATTTTGAAACAGAATTTGAAAAATATCGAGGTTATAGTAGTTGATGACGGAAGTAAAGACGCTACAAGAAGAGTTTTGGAAAAATTAGCAGTCGATGATAGTAGGGTCCGCTTAATCAAGAAAGATAAGAATGAAGGATTAAGTGCAGCTAGAAATTCAGCGTTGGAAATAGCAATGGGAGAATATGTTGGATTTGTTGATGCAGATGACTGGGTGGAAGAAAATACTTTTGAAAAGATGTTCCAAAAAGGAAACGGAGCGGATTTAATTGTATCGGGCTATAAGCATGACACAATGGATGAGAACAGAAAGCAAGTCAATATCAGCAGAGAAGTAAAGATGCAGGCAGGCTATTGGGATACAAAGGAAGAAGTTGTTTCTCAAGCCGCTTATATAGATACGGCTAAAATGTTCGCATACACATGGAATAAATTATATAAGAGAGAAATTATAGAGAAAAATAAATTTGTTTTTTCAAAGCAGGTACTGATTGAAGATTTTATTTTTAATACGGAATTTTGGAATGAAATTTCAACTTTATCTGTTGTGGATTGCACAGGGTATCATTATGTGAAAGCGTCAAAAGATGCGCTGACGCAAAAGTTTTTGCCGGATTTTCTTGAGATTATGAACTTGAGATTTGACTGTATGAAAAAACTGTTGGAGAAAAACAGTGTGTATGTAGGTAAATGCAAAGAACAGACTGCAAACATATATATCAAACATGCTGTTGCGGGTATTGTAAGAAATTGTTCTCCCGCAGGGAATTATAGTTTTAAAGAACAATATCTTCGTGTGAAAAGTTTACTAAAGGATTCTCATTCTAAAGAAGCATGTCAGAATGCAAAAGGAAATTCTAAGCAGGAAAAAGTGTGTAATTTAGTGTTTAAAAGTAAAATTACGATAGTGAATTTGTTGTTGGGAAAAGTGATATATGCAATGCAGACAAAGTCAAAAACAGCATTTGACAAATTAAAATAGTGGAGAATATCTGATGAAAAAGATAATGTTTATTTCGTGGGATATGAGTGTTTTAGGGGGAATCAATCAGGTATTGGTTGGTTTGGCAAATACACTATGTGCAGATTATGAAGTTTATATCGTATCTTTGGTGAAAAGTGGTGCAGAAACAAAATATGCACTTAATCCCCGAGTAAAAGAATTGAAATATATTTCAGATGAGGAATGTAGAGGAAGGGAACTTCTCATAAAAGGGAGAAAAAAGTTAAGAAAATTAATTAAAGAAAAGCAAATTGATATTTTGTTTTTAATGGGATTTCAAGTTTCACTTCCGGTAATTTTGATGACATTTGGTTTGGGGTGTAAAAACATCTTTTGCGATCATGAGGCATTGTTGAGCAGATGGCATGAAAAGAAGATTACAATGGTGCGTTATATAACGTCTGTTTTTTCTAAAAAAGTGATTACTTTAACGAAACAAAATGCGGAAGACTATAAAGAAAAATTTAGATTATCCGATAAAAAAGTGGACTTTATTTATAATAGTATAGCAGAGGAAGTTTTGAATGCTCGTGCAGAATATAATGCAGAATCCAAGATTATTTTATCAGTAGGAAGATTTAGCAAAGAAAAAGGATATGATAATTTGGTTGAAGTTGCAAAAAAGGTATTGAAAAAGCACGAGCAATGGAAGTGGTATATTTATGGAGATGGGGATACATTTTCAGAGATAGAACAACAAATAAAAAGGGAAAAACTAGACAAGCAAGTCATTCTAAAAGGTGAGGTATCAGATGTTTCATCAATTTACGGACAGGCAGCAATGTTTGTTTTGACCTCTTACAGAGAGGGTTTGCCATTAGTTTTGTTAGAGGCAAAAGCAAACCATTTACCGTGTGTGAGTTTTGATATTATAAGCGGACCTAAAGAGATTATTCGAGATGGAATTGACGGTATTCTCATTCCGCCATACAATAAAGAAAAAATGGCAGAAGAGATAGAAAGGTTAATTTGTGATGCCTCGTTAAGAGAAAGAATGTCAGAAAAAGCGGAAGAAAATTTGTCAAAATTTTCTGAAAAGGAAATTATGCAACAATGGAAACAGTTAATAGAAGAAATATAGAAGAAGGTGAATAGGTGAAAAGTTTGTTTTGGGAAAAAGGTGAGTTTAAACTTTGGATATTATTGCTGTGTGCATATCACTTTTTTCCTTTTATTACGACAAAAGGGAGTATAGTATTATATATATGGGCATATATCATTCCTCTTGCGTATATCGCGTTGAATTTGAATTATTTGAAAAAAATAGTTTCGTCTATTGCACATTCGGAGGCATTGATTTGTGTATCGGGGATAGTTATACTAATCTGTTTCAGTTTAATTATACCGGTTATTTACAATACAGGAGATTTTACTTATCTGACAGACTCAATATTAGGCATGGTGAAAATTTTAATACGAATGTTATTTATCGTTCTTGTAATTATTAAGAATATTCCTGAAGCGACAAAAGAAACATTTATGAAATATTTTATATATTCCTGTTGCCTATACATATGCAGTACAATTATTATGATGCTATTTCCGAGTATAAAGGATGTCTTTTATCAGTTGATAAAAGAAAGCGATCATTCTAAGTTAATGGCTATGGATGCAAGATATAAAACAAGATATGGCTGGGGTGGATTTTCAGGTTTTGAATATACATTCAAATGTGTGCTGGCGATTATATTTAACAGTTACCTGATTGAAACAAGAATTAAACAAAAAAGAATTTGGGTGAATGTAGGAATTTCATTATTCTTGTTGGTGGGAACTTTGTTTTATGGAAGAGTAGGCTCGCTATTTGGTGGATGTGTATTGGTTGTATTATTTATCAGACTGATGAAAAAGCGTCCTAAGATTTTAGTTGGTGCAATTATAGCAGGAGTACTAGGGTGCGTTGCTCTTTTTGTTTTGCAGAGTAAGAATGAAACAATTAGAACATGGTTTAACTGGGCGTTCGACTTGTTTGTTACTTTTGCAAAAACAGGAAAGTTTGAAACGGAGTCATCCAATGTGTTGTTGGAGCAGATGTTATTTGTTCCGGAAGTGAGAACTATTTTGTTTGGTGATGGAATGTATACAACTTTGTCAGGATATTATATGTCCACAGATGCCGGAATTATGAGATCACTATTATTCGGCGGTATAGGTTTTGCATTATTAAGATATTTGAGTTTTTATATACCATTAGGATTGAGTCTGTTTAAAACAAAAATGAAATCAGCAGACAAGATAATGTATTTATGGGTGTTATTGCTTTGTATCGTATTTGAAGTAAAAGGAGAAATACTCTTTTCATGTATACCGATATTTATATGGATAATGGCACTGGAACGATATGAACGATGGAGGAAAGAAAAATGGAGAGAGATTTAAGTTTTAGAAGATTGTTTAAAATGTATATTTTAAATATTTGGGTAATTATTTTGGCAGGAGTTATTGTTGCAGGAGCAATGGGGATTGTTCTGAAAGGAAAATCAGAAGCATCAGTAACACAGAGTGTTTATTTAGTATATGATTTGGACACAGAACAGAAAGAAACACTTGAAACGAAGAAAAATGTTTATTTTGATGCTTATAAAGGGTTAATCAGCGGAAATGCGTTACTAGACTCAAATGAATTTTCAAAGGAAGAAAAGGCACTTTTAAGCGGAATTACGACAGAAGTAGAATCAAGTTGTTATACACTTACAATGAACGCACAAAATGTAAAAGAAGATGAAAAATTATTAAATCGTTATGTAGAAGCATCTGAAAAATGGATGCAGGAAAAATATAAAGATAACAGTATTAGTGTAGAAACATTTAAGAAAGTGAGTGTAAGCAATGCAGGTGGAGTGAGTGGCATGAAAATAGCATTGGGATTTATCGCGGGTGCAATTTTGGCAGCGTTGGGACTGTTTATTTGGTTTGTATCAGATAAAAAGATCAGAACAGAGGAAGATGTGCAGTACTATACGGAACTTGAATGTTTGACTACAGTGAAAAGGAGATAGTTATGGGAAGAGTAACGATTGATATTGAGAACTTAAGAGAAATTGTTTTGTTGTCTGAAGATAAAGTTTGGGGAGTTACAAGTTTATCCAAAAAGGCAGGGAAAACTTTTGTGGCACGTCAACTTGTAGAAAGTTTATCGAAAGCGGGGAAAAAAGTTGTATATTTGTCATTCCAAAAAGAAAGTGGAGAGGAAACAAGAAACTTTTTGGAAAAGGAATTGAAAAATGCAGAGAGTGTATCAGGTTTAGTGAAGAATGTTGTTTTAAAAGATGCTCTTCATTTGGAAGAAATTGTATATAGCGAAAAGTTTACTCAGTTAGTTGCAGAGTACAAAAAAGAATATGACTATGTTATTATGGATATGATGAGCATGGAAGAAAACAGTATTGCAAAGAAAATTGCAAGTGTTTGTGAAAACAATTTTATTGTAGTTGTAAAAGATTGCGAGAATGGGGAAGTAGTAGGCAAAATGGTACATCAGTTGAAGGCGTTAAATATTAGCATGGCCGGAGTAGTTCTGAATGAGTACCATGAGAAAAAGAAATGGCTTAGAATGTAAGGAGGAATAAAATGAGAACATATTTAGTAACAGGTGGAGCAGGATTTATCGGTTCAAATTACATTCATTATATGTTAAAAACATATGGGGAGAATATCAAGATTATAAATGTGGATAAATTGACATATGCAGGGAATTTAGAAAATTTATCAGAGGTGGAAAATCTTCCGAATTACGAGTTTGTAAAAGCAGATATTTGTGATAGAGAAGAGATAGAGAAAATATTTGAAGAAAATGATATTGACCGAGTAGTGCATTTTGCAGCGGAAAGCCATGTGGATAGAAGTATTAAAGAGCCGGAGGTTTTTATTAAAACAAATGTATTGGGAACGTTGGTTTTACTAAATGCAGCAAAGAAAGCATGGGAAGTCAGTGATGGCGTTTATAAAGAGGATAAGAAGTTTCTTCATGTATCTACAGATGAAGTGTATGGTTCGCTTGAAAACAATGGAGAGTATTTTTACGAAACAACACCATATGATCCACACAGTCCATATTCTGCAAGTAAGGCGTCTTCTGATTTCTTGGTGAAATCATATATGGACACATATCAGTTTCCGGCAAATATTACGAACTGCAGTAACAATTACGGGCCATATCAATTTCCTGAGAAATTAATTCCGCTTGTAATTAACAATGCTTTAAAAGGAGAAAAACTTCCGGTATATGGTGACGGTAAAAACGTGAGAGACTGGCTATATGTAGAAGATCATGTAAGAGGAATTGATGCTGTTCAGGAAAAAGGAAAATTATATGAGACGTATAATATTGGCGGACATAACGAAAAACAAAACATTGAAATTATACACATTATTTTAGACACATTATTAGAACTCTTACCGGAAAGTGATGAACGAAGAAAAAATATTTCAGAGTCGCTTATTACTTATGTGACGGACAGAAAAGGACATGACAGACGTTATGCAATTGCACCGGACAAGATAGAAAAGGAAATAGGCTGGACGCCTGAAACAAGATTTGAAGTAGGAATTAAGAAAACAATTCAGTGGTATTTAGAGCATGAAGACTGGATGAAAAATGTTACGAGTGGTTCTTATCAGAAATACTATAAAGAAATGTATGGCGAAAGATAGTATATTTCAAAAGAAATTGGAGATGAAAATATGAAAAAAAGAAAAGGGATTATCCTTGCAGGGGGGACTGGCAGTAGATTGTATCCTCTGACGAAAGTAATTTCAAAACAAATTGTTCCTGTATATGATAAGCCGATGATTTATTATCCATTATCTATTTTATTGTTGGCAAACATTAGGGAAATTTTAATTATTTCCACACCAAAAGATATTGATGGATTTAGAAATTTGTTAGGGGATGGACATAAGATGGGAATTGAACTTTCTTATGCCGTTCAAGAGCAGCCGAATGGGCTGGCGGAAGCGTTTATTATCGGAGAAGATTTTATTGGAGATGATGATGTAGCATTAATTTTAGGAGATAATATTTTTTACGGACAAAGTTTATCAGATGTACTTAAAAATGCTACAGAGAGGGAAGAAGGCGCAACTATTTTCGGATACTATGTGAAAGAACCTAGTGCATACGGTGTTGTTGAGTTTGATGATGAACTAAATGTATTGTCAATTGAAGAGAAACCGGAAAATCCGAAAACAAATTATGCTGTTCCGGGACTATATTTTTATGACAACGATGTTGTGGAAATTGCGAAGAGTGTGAAACCTTCTGCGAGAGGAGAAAAAGAGATTACAAGTGTAAACAACGAATACTTAAAAAGAGGAAAATTAAAAGTAGAGTTGCTTGGCAGAGGATTTGCATGGCTTGATACAGGAACACCGGATGGATTGTTGGAAGCAGCAAATTTTGTTGCAACTTTCCAGAAAAGACAGGGATTATATGTGTCATGTATTGAGGAAATTGCATATAAGAGAGGGTTTATTGATAGCAAACAGTTGGAAAAACTGGCATTAGAATTGCCTAATACACCATATGGAGAATATTTGCTGGAAATAGCCAAAGGACATTAATGAAAATAAAGAGGGATAAAAATGAAACAGGATTTACTTGTGACTATTATTGTTCTAACATATAAAGATTTCAGCGGATTAAACAAGACAATGGAAACAATTCTTGAGCAGACTTATCAGAATATAGAAATTATTGTGAGTGATGACGGCTCTGAAAATTATCAGGAAGAAATGTTTTTACCATTCCAAAGAAAAGCAGAAGAAAAAAATAAAAAAATTATTCTGAAGCATCTTGCTCAAAATGAGGGGACGGTAAAAAATATTAATGGAGCATTAGAATTGGCTACAGGAGATATTATCGGTTTCTTAGGCTGCGGTGATTACTATGCTTCAAAAGAGATTATAAGTGATATTGTAGACGAATTTGTTAAAAAAGATGCGGAAGTTGTTACAGGAAAAATGCAGGGGATTTCTGTTTCTAATCCTCAGAAAAAAACGTGTTTGCCGGAGAAACATCTTATTAAACTATTAAAAGAAGGAAACAGAGATAAGATCTATCAGAAAATGTTTAATGAAAATTGTTTTTGTGCTCCGGCAACATTTTATAAAAAGGAAGTTTACGATAAAGTTGGAAAATATGATGAAAGAATGCGTCTTATCGAAGATTATCCATTTATGTTTAAACTCGTTTTAAATCATATAAAAA
>Snoopy_p2__coassemble_611_pt1 | contig 25167 bp, 22 predicted proteins | sample Snoopy_p2__metabat2_low_PE_038 | metagenome-assembled genome bin Snoopy_p2
GGACACAAGTCCTTTTTTTGATTGAAATAATCATATATAATTGAACTATATTAACTCGGAAACGCATAGAAAAGGAGAAAAGTAGTGGGTAGACAGAGAGTATTTTTAATTGTACTGGATAGTTTTGGAATTGGAAATGCACCTGATGCGGCAAGTTTTGGAGACGAAGGTGCAAATACGTTACACACGATTACGCAGTCTTCGGAATATGATACGCCTAATATGAACAGATTGGGACTTTCATTGATTGACGGAGTGGATTATTTGGAGAAGCCGGAAAAAGTTACAGGGTCCTATGGCAGACTTCAGGAGGCGTCAAAAGGGAAAGATACGACAATAGGTCATTGGGAAATAGCAGGAATTATTTCACCGCAGGCGCTTCCGACTTATCCGAATGGTTTTCCGAAAGAATTGCTGGACGAATTTTCAAAGAGAACGGGAAGAGGCGTTCTTTGTAATCTTCCATATTCGGGAACAGATGTTATCCGTGATTACGGAGAGGAGCATATTCGTACGGGCAAATTGATTGTTTACACATCGGCGGACAGTGTTTTTCAGATAGCGGCACATGAAGATGTTGTTCCGGTGGAGGAATTGTATCGTTATTGTGAGATTGCGAGAGAACTTCTGACAGGAGAGCATGGAGTGGGAAGAGTTATTGCAAGACCGTTTACAGATGCAGCACCGAATTTTAAAAGAACGGCGAACAGACATGATTTTTCTTTGCTTCCGCCAAAAGATACGATGTTGGATATTTTGCAGGAAGAAGGATATGACACATATGGAGTAGGTAAGATTTACGATATTTTTGCGGGCAAAGGAATTGCACATACGCAGAGAATTAAAGATAACGTGGACGGTATGGATAAGACGATTGCGTTGCAGGACGAAGATTTTAACGGATTATGTTTTGTAAACCTTGTTGACTTTGATATGTTGTACGGTCATAGAAATGATATTGCAGGATATGCGAAAGCGGCAACAACATTTGATAAACAACTGGGAACATTTATGGAGAGAATGCAGCCGGAAGATGTTTTGATGATTACTGCGGATCATGGTTGTGATCCGGGATTTAAAGGAACAGATCATTCGAGGGAATGTGTACCGTTCTTGGCTTACGGACAATCTGTCAAAGAAGGAGTAAATTTAGGTACGCGTAAAACTTTTGCCGATATTTCTGCAACTATTTTGGATATGTTTGGATTGGAGATTACAACAGACGGAACAAGTTTCAAAGAGGAAATATGTAAGTAGGAGTGTGTGTATGTATGACGAACAGAGAATTGCTGGAAGAAGCAAAAAAAGCACGTCTTAAATCGTATGCTCCATATTCTAAGTTTCAAGTTGGAGCAGCGTTACTGGCAAAAAACGGAACAGTTTATCATGGCTGTAATATAGAAAATGCCTCCTATACGCCGACAAATTGTGCCGAGCGTACTGCGTTTTTTAAAGCGGTTTCGGACGGAGTAATGGAATTTGAAAAAATTGCTATTGTCGGAGGCAAGGAAGGAACAGGTGCGGATGATTTGTGCGCGCCTTGCGGAGTTTGCAGACAGGTTATGATGGAATTTTGTAATCCGGAGGAATTTCAGATTATTCTTGCAGACGGGGAAGATAGTATGAAGGTAATGAGTTTAAAAGAGATGTTACCGTATGGTTTTTGTCCGTCAGATTTGGAATAAAGTAAAAAGAAGGAGGAAAAAACGTGGAATATGTAATTGAAATGAACCATATTACGAAGCAGTTTGGAGAGTTTAAAGCAAACGATGATATTACGCTGCGAGTAAAGAAAGGTGAAATCCACGCTTTGTTGGGAGAAAACGGGGCAGGAAAATCTACATTAATGAGTGTATTATTTGGATTGTACCAGCCGGAACAGGGACAGATTAAAATTAACGGCAAAGAGGTGAAAATCAATAACCCGAACGATGCGAACGCATTGGGAATAGGTATGGTTCACCAGCACTTTAAATTGGTGCATAATTTTACTGTTTTGGAAAGTATCGTACTTGGACGCGAGACAACAAAGGGCGGAGTATTGAAAATGGAGAATGCCCGCAAGAAAGTTATGGAGTTGAGTGAACGCTATAAATTTAAAATCGATCCGGACGCATATATTTCCGATATTACGGTAGGTATGCAGCAAAGAGTTGAGATTTTAAAAATGTTGTACTGCGACAATGATATTTTGATTTTTGATGAGCCTACGGCAGTATTGACACCGCAGGAAATTCACGAGTTGATGAAAGTTATGAAGCAGCTTGTGGAGGAAGGAAAATCCATTATTTTCATCACACATAAGTTGAATGAGATTAAAGAGGTTGCAGACCGATGCAGCGTTTTACGAAAAGGTAAGTACATTGGCACAATCGAGGTTGCAGATACATCTAAAGAAGCGATGTCAGAAATGATGGTTGGAAGAAAGGTCAATTTTATTATTGATAAGAAAGAATCCGAACCGGGAGATGCAATCTTGGAAGTAAAAAATATGACAATCAAGGCAAAGCATGGGAAAGATGCAGTAAAAAACGTATCATTTACTGTGAGAAAAGGCGAGATTGTTACGATAGCCGGTATTGACGGAAATGGTCAGTCAGAACTGGTATATGGAATTACAGGTATGATGCCGATAGATGGCGGACAGGTATTTTTGAAAGGGAAAGATATTACCCACGAAAGCATCAGAAAGAAATGCCTTGACGGAATGGCACATATTCCGGAGGACAGACATAAAGACGGCTTAGTTTTGGATTATAATCTTCAGGAAAACTTAGTGTTACAGACTTATTTTACAGACCGTTTCCAAAAACACGGCTTTTTGAAGTTTGACGCAATCCGCAAATATGCCGAAGAATTGATTAAAAAGTTTGATATTCGTTCGGGACAGGGAGCAGACAGTATTGTGCGCGGAATGTCCGGCGGTAATCAGCAGAAAGCGATTATTGCGAGAGAGTTAGACAGAAATCCGGAGATTGTTCTTGCAGTACAGCCGGTTCGAGGACTGGACGTCGGAGCGATTGAATACATTCACAGACAGTTGATTGCTCAAAGAGATGCGGGCAAGGCGGTTTTACTTGTATCTTTAGAGTTAGATGAAGTAATGAATGTCAGTGACAGAATTTTAGTAATGTACGAGGGAGAAATTGTTGCAGATGTAAATCCGAAAGAGGTTACAACAGAAGAACTGGGATTATACATGGCAGGAGCGAAAAGGAGTGTGAATCATGGAGTATAAGAAAAAAGGTCTTTTTCAGAGAGAGGGTATGATTAGTTTCAGTTCCTCAATTCTGGCAATTATTTGTGGGCTGCTCTTTGGACTTGTCATATTGATAGCAAGTAATCCGAGTCAGGCTTCCGGCGGATTTATGATGATTTTGCAGGGCGGTTTCACAGACGGAATGCAGGGAATCGGACAGATGTTTTATTATGCGACACCGATTATTATGACAGGTTTATCTGTAGGATTTGCTTTCCAGACAGGACTTTTCAATATCGGAGCGGCAGGACAGTTTACGATTGGAGCGTTTGTTGCCGTTTTAATCGGAGTAAAATGTACATTTTTACCGGCTGGAGTTCACTGGCTTGTAGCCATTGCGGGCGCTGCTTTGGCAGGAGCATTATGGGGTATGATACCGGGAATTTTGAAAGCATTTCGAAATGTAAACGAAGTTATTTCTTCTATTATGATGAACTATATCGGGATGTATCTTGTAAACCTTTTGATTCAGAAACTGATTTACGACCATGTTAAAAATCAGTCTATGGCGGTGGCAGATACAGCGAACCTTCCAAAAGCGGGATTAGACAAAATTTTCCCGAACACAGATATTAATGTGGGAATTATCATTGTTATTATATTTGTCATTTTAGTTTACATTGTTTTGAACCGTACAACATTCGGATACGAGTTGAAGGCCTGTGGAAAGAACCCGAATGCAAGTAAATATGCGGGTATAAACGCAAAGAGAAACATTGTTCTTTCTATGGTAATTTCAGGTGCTTTGGCAGGTATCGGCGGAGCATTATTATATCTTGCAAATTCAGGTAAATATTTACAGGTATTGGATATTATCGCTCCTGAGGGATTTTCGGGAATTTCCGTAGCCTTACTCGGAATGTCAAATCCGATTGGTATTTTGTTTGCCGGTTTATTTATCGGTCATCTTACTGTCGGCGGATACAATATGCAGTTATTTGATTTTGCGCCGGAAGTTATTGATATGATTATTGCGGCGATTATTTACTGTGGTGCTTTATCTTTACTTTTCAAAGGAATGATTAGCAAAATTGCGTTGAGAAAAGAAAAGAAGAAAAAAGACAATCTGAAGAAGGAGGAATAAGAGTATGGATATTGTATATTTTATTATGCAGCAGACAATGTTTTTTGCAATCCCGCTTCTGATTGTAGCAATTGGAGGTATGTACTCCGAGCGAAGCGGTGTAATTAACATTGCTTTAGAGGGAATTATGGTAATAGGTGCTTTTTTCGGTATCCTGTTTATCAATATGACACAGGGAACAATGAGCGGTCAGGGATTGTTATTAATCGCAGTAGTGATTGCCGGAGTTACCGGAGGAATTTTCTCCTTACTTCATGCGTTCGCTTCCATTAATATGAAAGCAGACCAGACAATCAGCGGTACTGCACTTAATATGTTTGCACCGGCATTTGCGATTTTTGTAGCAAGAATGATTCAGGGTGTACAGCAAATTCAGTTTACGGACACGTTCCAAATTGATAAAGTACCGTTTTTGGGAGATATTCCGGTAATCGGACCGTTATTTTTCCAAAACAGTTATATCACAACATATCTCGGTATTTTGATTTTTATCATTGCGGCGTTTATTATTAGGAAAACGAAATTCGGACTCAGACTCCGTGCCTGTGGTGAACATCCGGGTGCAGCGGACTCAGTCGGGGTAAATGTATATAAAATCAGATATGCAGGTGTAATTATTTCAGGTGTTTTAGCGGGAATCGGCGGACTTGTATTTGTTGTTCCTACTTCAACAAACTTTAATGCCAGCGTTGCCGGATACGGTTTCTTGGCATTGGCAGTATTGATTTTTGGTCAGTGGAGAAGTAATAAGATTTTCATGGCAGCATTTTTCTTTGGTGTAATGAAAACATTGGCGAGTGCTTACTCAGCAATTCCGGTATTAAAGAGCCTTCCGATTCCAAACGAAGTGTACAAAATGATACCGTATATTGCTACGTTGGTTGTGCTTGCATTCTTCTCTAAGAATTCACAGGCACCGAAGGCAGAAGGTATTCCTTATGATAAAGGAATGAGATAAAGGAGGAAAACGCTATGAGAATGTATGATTTAATCATGAAGAAAAGAAATGGTGAGGCTTTGACAAAAGAAGAAATCCAGTACATGATTACAGAATATGTGGACGGCAGGATTCCGGATTATCAGATGTCAGCGTTTCTTATGGCAGTTTATTTTCAGGGAATGACTGAGGAGGAAACGCTTGCGATGACACTCGCAGTTGCACACTCGGGAGATATGGTTGATTTATCGGGCATCGAAGGAATGAAAGTGGATAAACATTCCACAGGCGGTGTAGGAGATAAGACAACGCTTATTATTGCCCCGATTGTCGCTTCCTGCGGAGTGAAAGTGGCAAAGATGTCCGGAAGAGGATTGGGACATACAGGTGGAACGGTAGACAAAATGGAATCCATTCCGGGAATGCAGACGTCACTGGACAGGGATAGATTCTTTGAAGTGGTGAACAAGACAGGACTTTCCGTAATCGGACAGTCGGGAAATCTTGCACCGGCGGATAAGAAATTATATGCTCTTCGTGATGTGACGGCGACAGTAGACAGCATACCTCTTATAGCGGTATCCATTATGAGTAAAAAACTTGCAGCAGGCAATGACGGAATTCTGTTGGATGTAAAGACCGGAAGCGGTGCATTTATGAAAACAGTGGAAGACTCCATTGCGCTGGCAAAAGAAATGGTTTCTATCGGTGAAAATGCCGGTAAAAAGATGACGGCATTGATTACAAATATGGATATTCCTTTAGGGCATAATATTGGAAACAGTCTTGAGGTTATTGAGGCGGTACAAACATTAAAAGGACATGGACCGAAAGATTTAACGGAAGTGTGCTTACAGTTAGCGTCAAATATGTTGTATCTTTCTGCAAAGGGAACTATCGAAGAGTGCAGACAAATGTCGGAGGAAGCGATAAGCAGCGGAAGGGCTTTAGACAGACTCATTGCCATGGTGGAGGCACAAGGTGGAGATGCAGATGTCATTCGTGATACGGATAAATTTGCAAAAGCCTCTTATCAGCGGGAAGTATTGGCAGATAAAGACGGATATATTACGCATATGAATGCGGAGGGATGTGGAATTGCCTCTTCCATGCTTGGAGCGGGAAGAGAAACGAAGGACAGCGAGATTGATTACACTGCCGGAATTATTTTAAAGAAAAAAACGGGTGACAGTGTGAAAGCAGGAGATGTGCTGGCAGTTTTATATACATCCGATGAAACGCTTTTTGACAATGCGCAGCAGAAATACGAACAGTCTGTAGTCATTGAGGAAGAACCGCCAAAAGAAGAACCGTTAATTTATGCCAGAGTAACTCCAAACGGAGTAGAAAAATATTAGGAGATGGATAAGATGAAAACAAGTGAAATTTTAAGCCATGTGGACCATACACTTTTAAAAGCGTTTGCAACATGGGAAGATATTCAGAAATTGTGTGATGAAGCATTGGAATATAAGACGGCGTCTGTATGTATTCCGCCGAACTATATTAAAAGAATCCATGACACTTACGGCGACAAAATCAATATTTGTACAGTTGTAGGTTTCCCACTCGGATACAGCACAACAAAGGCAAAACTTGCCGAAGTAGAACAGGCAGTGGAAGACGGTGTCGGAGAAGTGGATATGGTAATCAATATCACAGATGTAAAAAATGGTGATTTTGATAAAGTGACAGAAGAAATCCGCAGTTTAAAACAGGCTGTGGGTGACAGAATTTTAAAAGTCATTATTGAAACATGTTACTTAACAAAAGAAGAAAAAATTGCTATGTGTAAAGCAGTGACGGAAGCGGGAGCAGATTATATTAAGACTTCCACAGGATTCGGAACTGCCGGAGCAACAATGGAAGATATTCTTTTGTTTAAGGAATATATTGGACCACACGTAAAAATGAAAGCCGCAGGCGGAGTAAAAAGTGTGGAAGATATGGAAGCCTTTTTGGAAGCAGGATGCGACAGAATAGGCACAAGTTCAGCAATTTCCCTTATTCAAGGGCAAAATGTAAAAGATTATTAAAAGTCAAAAGGAGGAAGAAAAATGAAAAAGAGACTGATTAGTTTAATCTTGGCAGGTGCAATGGTGCTTGGTATGGCAGGTTGTGCAAAGAAACCGGGAGAATCAGATGACAAGAAAGGTGATAAGGGAGGATATGAATTAGCGTTAATTACTGACGTAGGAACAATTGACGATAAATCATTCAACCAAGGTTCATGGGAAGGATTGAAAAAATACGCAGATGAAAAAGATATTTCCTGCAAATATTACAAACCTTCTGAAAAATCAGATAAGGCATGTTTAACAGCAATCGATCTTGCTGTAAAAGGCGGAGCAAAAGTTGTTGTAACACCGGGATTCTTATTTGAAAAACCAATTTTTGAAGCACAGACAAAATATCCTGACGTAACATTTATTATTATTGATGCAGCGCCAATCGGAAACGATAAAAAACCACATATTGAAAAGAACGTTCTTTCTATTTTCTATGCTGAAGAACAGGCAGGATACTTAGCAGGTTATGCAGCAGTTAAAGAAGGATACAAACAACTTGGATTTATGGGTGGAATCGCAGTACCTGCAGTTATCCGTTATGGATACGGATTTGTTCAGGGTGCTGACGCAGCAGCCAAAGAACTTGGCTTACCAAAAGATGCTATCGATATTAAATACACATACGTAGGAAACTTTGATGCTTCTCCTGAAAATCAGGCAAAAGCAGCTGCTTGGTACAGTGAAGGAACAGAATGTATCTTTGCCTGCGGTGGTGGAGTTGGTAACTCTGTTATGAAAGCAGCAGAAGGTGCAGGAAAGAAAGTTATCGGTGTAGACGTAGACCAGTCTGTAGAATCAGATACAGTTATTACTTCTGCAATGAAAAAATTAAGTGACTCAGTTTATAATGCAGTTGCTTCATACTATGACAAATCATTTGAAGGTGGAAAATCAGTTACTTTAAGTGCAGCAGATGACGGTGTACAGTTACCGATGAACACATCTAAATTTGAAAAATTCACACAGGAAGAATACGATAAAGTATACAGTGGATTAAAAGATGGTTCAATTAAAGTTGCAAATGATACAGCAGCAAAAGACGCAAAAGATTTACCAACATCAGTTGTAAAAGTTGAATCAATCAAATAATTTGAAAATGTAGAATAAGTATAAGCATCTGCACAATTATTGTGAGGTGCTTATACTATTTTTAGAAGAAAATAATGTGATAAGGAGGTGCGGTATGTCTATACCTAAAGTGGAACTACATTGTCATTTGGACGGTTCTTTACCGGTGCAGATTGTCAGTGAACTTCTCGGCAGAGAGGTAAAGCAAAGTGAGATGCAGGTAAGCGAAGACTGCAGAAATTTGGCGGAGTACTTGGAAAAATTCGATTTGCCTTTACAGTGTCTGCAGACAGAAGAGGGACTTAGAAAAGCATCGAAATCATTTTTAATGGATTTGCAGAAGGATAACGTGCAGTATGTGGAAGTGAGATTTGCTCCGCTGTTATCAGTAAATGAACACTTGAACTGCAGACAGGTTATTCAGTCCGTAATTGAAGGGCTGGAAGAGGCAAAAAAGGAATGTAATATTTTCTATAATGTAATTGCCTGTGCAATGCGTCATCATTCCAATGAGGAAAATTTGGAAATGATGAAAGCGGCAAGGGAATTTTGGGGTGAGGGACTTTGCGCCGTAGACTTAGCGGGGAATGAGGCTGCATTTCCAATGGAAAATTTTGCGGAACTATTTGCAGAAGCAAAGAAACTCGGACTTCCGTTTACCATTCACGCAGGAGAGTGCGGAAGAGTGGAAAATGTCATTGCGTCCGTCAACTGCGGTGCGGCAAGAATCGGACACGGTATTGCACTTCGCGGGCATAAGGAAGGAATTGCATTGTGCAAAGAAAAGAAAATCGGCATAGAAATGTGTCCGATTAGCAATTTACAGACGAAAGCAGTTCAGCACCCTTCCGAATATCCGATACGGGAATTTCTTGATGCGGGACTTCTTGTTACGATTAATACGGACAATCGAACCGTGAGCAATTCCAGTTTGGAAAAAGAAATGAGATTTATCCAAGAACAGTATGGAATTACAGATGAAGAGTTAATCAAGATGACGGGGAATGCCATTGATGTGGCATTTGCAGAGGACTCTGTGAAAGCGGAACTTTGGAGAAGACTGAGAGGGGTATAAAATGGAGTACAAATATTTATACAACGTATTACCATTTCTAAAGACTTGTAAGAAAGAAACACAAAAACAATTTGAAGAGTATTTTAAAAGCGCTCCGGCGTGGCTTATGGACTCCTTTCAGATTGAAGAGATGGATAAGGGGCAGGTATTTGTGCGGGAGAATACCCCAATCGACACGATATATTTTATAGGAAAAGGAATGATTAAGGCGACAGATTACCGTATTTACGGCATCACTTATGACTTTATGAGTTTTGATTGTGTCCACGCACTGGGCGGTATGGAAATTATTATGGATTTGGACACATATATGACAACGCTGGAAACGGCCACACCGTGTACGGTTGTGAAGATTCCGAAGGCGCAGTATGAAAAATGGCTTTTATCAGATTTAAGAGTACTTAAGTTAGAGGCGAAACTGACCGGAAAATCTTTGCTGGAAGACGGCAGAAAAAGCAGGGCATATTTATTTTTACAGGGCTCGGACAGGCTGGCGATGCTTCTGACAGAGAGATACGAGTTGTATGCGAAAAACGGAATTCTGCGTGTGCAGGGCGGACGGCAGGGGCTGTCCGATACAACGGGACTTTGTGTAAAGACCATTAACCGTGCGGTGAAAAAATTTTCAGAGGAAGGCTTAGTGAGTAAGGAAGGGAATAAGATAACCGTTTCTTACGAACAATATAAAAAATTAAAAGATAAGATAATGCGAATTATTGATATTGAATAGCAGAAAGGAGTTTATAATGAATCCAGTATACGAAAAATTAATGACTTGCGTGGAGAGCGTAAAAGCAAAAGTAGATTTCCGTCCGGAGGTAGCGTTGATTCTCGGTTCAGGACTTGGAGATTATGCTGATGAAATAGAGATTGTACAGACAGTAGACTATACGGACATTGAAGGATTTCCGACCTCTACGGTAGCAGGACATAAAGGACGTTTTGTTTTTGGCTATGTAGACAAAACTCCGGTTGTAATCATGCAGGGAAGAGTGCATTATTATGAAGGATATCCAATGTCTGATGTTGTACTGCCGACAAGACTTATGGGACTTTTGGGAGCAAAAAAATTGATTTTGACAAATGCGGCAGGCGGTGTCAACTTTGATTTTAAGCCGGGCGACTTTATGATGCTGACAGACCATATCACAACAGGAGTTCCGAGTGCGTTAATCGGCGCCAATTTAGAGGAGTTAGGAGTAAGATTTCCGGACATGAGCGAAGTTTACAGCACAAAGATGCAGGAAATCGTAAGAGAAACTGCAAAAGAGCAGGGAATTGACTTAAAAGAAGGTGTGTATGCGCAGTTTACGGGACCAAACTATGAAACACCTGCGGAAATCCGCATGGCGAGAGCGTGGGGAGCAGATGCAGTTGGTATGAGTACAGCGTGTGAGGCAATGGCTGCACGTCACATGGGAATGGAAATCTGCGGAATTTCATGTATTACAAATCTTGCGGCAGGAATGTCAAAAGAAGAGTTAAATCATAAAGAAGTGCAGGAAACAGCCGATAGAGTGGCGAAACAGTTCAAAGCACTTATTACAGGTATTATTACAAAACTTGGAGAATAAATCGGAAAGAGAGTTATGGCAGATGCTGTAACTCTTTTTTAAATGACTTGAATATGAGAGGGCATAATGATACTATATACCATATTCTATAAAGAGAGGAAGACTGAAAGGATAAGATATGATACAAAAGTTTAAAATTCATTGGAAGGCAATGAAAATGGAGATAAAAGAACATAAAAGTTCTTTCATTGTGTATATGGTATTGAGGGCGCTTGTAATTCTGATTATGATATTGCAGATTTTAAATAAGAATTATCAGGACGTATTTTATTGTATTCTCACGTTACTGCTCTTAATTGTGCCGAGTTTTCTTCAAGTAGAACTAAGGGTAGAACTGCCCACCACCCTAGAGATTATTATATTGCTTTTTATTGTGGCGGCAGAGGTGTTGGGAGAAATCGGTTCATATTATACGAAGATACCGGGCTGGGATACGATGCTTCACACAATTAACGGTTTTCTTGCGGCGGCAATCGGATTTTCACTTGTGGATATTTTAAACCGCAATAAGAAAGCCAAGTTTAATTTATCTCCGCTTTATATGGCAATTGTGGCGTTTTGCTTTTCCATGACAATAGGGGTTATGTGGGAATTTTATGAATGTACGGTGGATACATTTTTAGGAATGGATACACAGAAAGATACAGTTGTACACAGCATTTCCACAGTTATGCTTGATCCGAACGGAGAAACAAATGTGGTACATATTGATGATATTGACGAGGTAATCGTCAACGGGCAGGAATTGGGACTTGGCGGATATCTGGATATCGGTCTGAAAGATACGATGAAGGACCTGTTCGTAAACTTTATCGGCGCGGTTGTTTTCTCAATTATCGGTTATTTCTATGTGAAACGAAGGGGCGAGGGAAAATTTGCGCGGAAATTTATCCCGAAACGAAAGCAGGAGGAGAGAGATTATTTGAAAATTGCCTGTGAAGTTTCAGAAGAAACATTGACGGAGAAAAAATAATTTGGTATAATTTTTGTGTTGGAAATATATAATATACTATCAACACAAAACGGCGCCATAGCCAAGTGGTAAGGCAAAGGTCTGCAACACCTCTATCACCAGTTCAAATCTGGTTGGCGCCTTCAGAAAGTCGGGAGAATATCCCGACTTTTTTGTATGCTCAAATATTGAAATCCTCATTCGTATGTGAGAGAATATTCATATACAAAAGAAAAGGAGGAGAATTACAATGAAAAAGAGAAAATGGGCAGCACTTGTATTGTCAGTTGCGATGATATTGACAATGCTTCCGACCACAGTGTTTGCAAAAGAAACAAAGGCTGAGGCGTGGGACGGAAAATCAGAAGATACTTCATGGTATGCAGCAGACAAAAACACTTATGAAATCAGTAATGCAAGCCAGTTGGCAGGGTTGTCAAAACTGGTGGGGGAAGGAACAAACTTCAAGGGGAAAACAATTTCACTTACAGATGATATTGATTTGAATAACAAAGAATGGACACCTGTAGGAAAAGAAGGAAAAAACTTTCAGGGAACATTTGACGGTAAAAATCATGTTATCAGCAATCTGAGTATTAACACCCCTAAGAAAAGTGATGTTGGTCTGTTCGGATATACTTCCGGCGGAGCAATTAAAAATTTTGAAGTACATAATGCTTCCGTAAAAGGAAGAATGTGTGTAGGTGTTATCGCAGGAACGCCATATACTGCAGATTATGAAAACATTACAATCAGCGGAAAGGTGATTGTGGAAGGATATGCTTATGTAGGCGGCGCCTGTGGAAAAAATGCTTACGGTGATTTCACAAATGTAGATATTAAAGGCGAAGCAGGAAGTCATGTCAAGGCAGAGAGCGAACAATATCGTACATATGTGGGCGGTCTTATCGGATTTATGGGTGAAGGCAAACAGACTGTAAAAGACTGTAATGTTAAGATCGATGTTATCGGTTCTACTTGTGACGTAGGGGGAATTTTAGGTATTCTTCACTATGGAAATACGTTAGTAAACTGTACATATGAAGGAAATCTTACCCTGACCAATCCTGATTCTGAGGACGGAAGCGAGTTTGGGGCTTTAGTAGGAACAATTTATAATGGGCAGGATAAAGTCAGCACGACAATTAAAGATTGTGAAGCGACTGTACATCAGGCAACTTCCGGAGGAAAAGATGTGACGGATACGATTACACCGCACGGTGATTTTTACAATAAGACAGAAAGCGGAAGTCAGGAAAATATCATTGTTGATGCAACTGTCAACGGTTCACACGTTACAATGACAAATGCGGTAGCAAAAGTAGGAGATGTGGAATATAAAACATTGGCAGAGGCATTTCAGGCAGCAAAGAGTGGAGATACGGTTGAAATTTTGCGTGACGTTGATGTGAAAGTTTGGAATCAGATAAATAACGTCAAAAATATTTCCGTAAAAGGAAACGGCCATACACTCACTATCGCAAAAGTAGAGTCACAGAAAAATGGCGATTATCTCTTCTACAATGCAGATGATTTAAACGTTTCTGACTTAAACATTAACTTTACGACAAGCGGAAACGGATTTTGTATGAATTCGGGTAAATTGGAAAATGTTCATATGACAGGAGCGCCAAAGCAGAAAAGCGATTATGCGGTATTTGTCGGTGTAGGTTCAAAAGTAGAAATCGACAACAGTTCATTTAAAGACTTCGGAACTGCGATTTACAGTCAACCGACAGCAAGCGATAAGGCTACAGCAGATATTCATGTGACAAATTCACAGTTTACGGATTGTAAAATGACAATATGCAGTTATGCGACAAATACGGTTTTCACAGGCAATACAGTTACAGGAAGTGAAGAACTTTCTTTTGCTGCAAAAGCGGACGCAGTAAATCAAGATGCAAATGTCACCTATGTCATTACCGGAAATACATTTAACGATGCCGGAAAGATTTGGTTCTACGGTGCAAATGGGGATGACGTTGTTTTCAGCAAAAATAAAGTTTTAGGAAATACTTACATTTCTACAGAAGATATGGCAGAAGGTGTGCTTGACCTCAATTATAATTACTGGGGAGGAAATGCACCGAGTGATAAACAGGTAGTAGATAATAACGATAAAGTTTCTGTTGAAAAATCCATTTACTACATTAATGAGAGAATGTCGGACAAAGATTTGAATACATATGTTCCTTTAGACAAAATCGTATTAAATAAGACAGAATTAAAATTATATGTAAATGAAAGTGAGCAGTTAGTTGCCACATTTATTCCGGAAAATGCGACAGACAGAAAACTTGTATGGAGCAGCAGTGATGAAAATGTAGTTACTGTAGATGAAAACGGAGTGGTTACGGCAAAAGGACTTGGCACAGCGGAAGTTACAGTTACTTCTGAAGACGGCAAAACAGCGGTATGTAAAGTGACTGTAGAAGAGAAAAAAGAGGAGAAACCGTCCCCGAAACCGGAAGATCCAAGTAAACCAAATCAGCCGAATAAACCAAGTCAGCCTCAAAATCCGGAAGGACCGAAAACAGCGGATAACAGCAATATTCTTCTCTATGTGATGCTTGTCTTTGCAGCAGGAATGGGAATGGCTGTTTACACAAGAAAAAGACGTAACGCAGAACAATAAATTATAGTTGACTTTTCCCTATACTATCTATATTATTACATACAGTATATTTTATTTAGAGGTAGGGAAGTTTATGGATTACAAGAGAATAGTGCAGGGCATTTTGGACATCGGGGAGGCTATGCTTGTTAATGGGGCGGAGAACTTTCGATTGGAAGACAGTCTTTACCGTATGTGCAAAAGTTATGGATTTGTAAGATACGATGTGTTTGTTATTCCGAGTAACATTCAGATAACGGTGGAAACGCCGGAAGGAGAAATTATTACGCAAATTCGCCATATAGAAAATGCGGATATTGATTTCGACCAGTTAGATTATTTGAACAATTTATCCCGCTATGTTTGTCAGCATACGCCTGATGAGAAAGAACTGCGGGAAAAATATTTAGAGGTAGTGAACAGACCGTCACAACATCCGGCGATTAAATATTTTGCAGCAGTTATGGGGGGGACAGGGTTTGCCGTGTTCTTCGGAAGTAATTTTCAAGATGCCATTGTTGCGGTTATCGTGTCGCTGATGATTGTAATTGTTGGCGGTTGGTTAAGCAGAAGAGAGGAAAATCTTCTGATTTACAACGTAGTGTTATCTTTTTTGTCAGAAGTAATTATTATTCTCTGTGTGCGTGCAGGGTTGGGTGACCACCCCGAGCGTATTATGATTGGGATTGTAATGCTTTTGATCAGTGGATTGAGTACGACAAACGGAATACGAGAATTGCTACAGAAAGACTATATTTCAGGTGCGATTAACATTATGAATTCGATGCTCGGGGCAGCGGGAATTGCATTTGGAACAGCGCTTGCCATGTTGTTGTTGGACGGTGTTTCGGCAGAAGGATTTATTTTAAATCATAATATTCCGGTACAGTTGATAGCGTGTACGGTTGCCTGTGTGGGATTTGCTTTTTGGTTTAAAATCAGAGGAAAGCAGGTACTTTATTCAGGTGTGGGTGCGTTTATTACATGGGGGATTTATTTGATTGTATATGAAGTGAAGCCGAGTAACTTCTTTGCAACGTTGGTGGCAGCGGTATTTGTTGCAGGATACGCGTTCGTTATGTCGAGAAAGAATAAGGCTCCGTCCACTATCTTTTTGACGGCATCTGTGTTCCCGTTAATTCCGGGGCCGAACTTATACTATATGATGTATGGCTGTGTAAGCCGTGATATTGGTATGGCGTTCAGTGAGGCGATTATTTTGCTTGCGACTTGTCTTGCGATTGCATTTGGATTTAATATTGTAGATGTAGTTGCCAGAGGAGCGATGAGGGCAATGAAAAAAGAATATTATGTCGGTAAGAAATCTTAGTGAGAAAAGGCTTTCCATGAAATGTTCATGGGAAGTCTTTTTTTGGCGGAGGGAGGTATGGTATAATGAAAGAAAAATATGCAGGAGGGGAAGAAAATGAAAAGAGGTAAAAGAATTGCCATTATTACTGCTATAGTAGTTTTACTTTTAGCAGGAGGCTGCTACGGAGCGTACCGCTGGTACAAATCGTCTATCAGTGAAAATTATTATGTTGCACAGACGAAAGAGGGAGATACGGAAGTTTCATTCCAGCGTTATGCAAAGGCGGAGTATTTTCTCAAAGATGTGCCGGACTACATTGGTTTGCCAAAAGGAGAAAAAGAATTTAAAGAGGAAGAAGAGAATGGGTATGGATTTATTCTCGGACAGGTTAAAATGGACGCAGATACCTATGTAGAAGATGCAGAGTATAAGATGTATCTTATCCAAAAGAACGGAAATGAGCAGGTAGTTCCTCTCCTATTCACAACAGTTTTTAATGATGCGGTGGAAGAGAATGAAACGGTAAAGGCGGATTTTTATTTTACAGAGCAGGAAAATAGTCTGTATACATCGGTGCGTATTGAAAGAAACGGAAAAGAAGTAATGGGGTTAGATTTAAAGGCAGTAGAATAGAAAATGAGAAAAGGCTTTCCATGAAATGTTCATGGGAAGTCTTTTTTATGAAAATAGTTAAATTTTAACAAAAAATTACTCTAATGTGATACAATGATTGGTAGAAATATTCTGTGGAAAAGTAGGAGGGATTTAGAATGACAGAAAATAATACAGTGTATCACGATTATGCAGTGGAGCAGATTGAAAAATTGATTTCCATTGACAGTCCGACAGGCTATCACTATAACGTAGCAGCATATTTACAGGAAGAACTTGAAAACATGGGATTTGAAGTGCGCACATTGAGAAAAGGCGGAGTGATTGCAAATCTTGGCGGAGAGGGAAATCCTTTGATGATGATGGCGCACGTTGATACATTAGGGGCGTTCGTACATTATATTAAAGGGGGCGGAAGACTTGCCATTTCCAACGGAACGCTCAATCAGAATAATATTGAAACGGAAAATGTTCGTATTTTAACGAGAGATAAAAAAGTATATGAGGGAACAATTCAGTTAGCAAATGCTTCTGTTCATGTGAACCCTGATATTAACGAGGAAAGAAAATTTAGCAACTTAGAAGTTGTGTTAGACGAGAATGTAAGCAGTAAGGAAGACGTAGAAAAACTGGGGATTAGCGCCGGAGATTTCATTATGGTAGAACCTAGATTCCGCATAACGGAGAGTGGTTATATTAAGAGCCGTTTCTTAGATGACAAGGCGTCCTCAGGCATTTTGCTTGCCATTGCGAAATATGTGAGTGAACATCAAGGCTGTCTGAAGAGAAATGTACAGATTTTCTTTACTGTACATGAGGAAGTAGGACACGGGGCAGCCTGCGGAATTACAGATGATATTCAGGATATTTTGGCTATCGATATGGGCTGTGTAGGTGAAAATTTAACTTGTACGGAAAGACAGGTTTCTATTTGTGCAAAAGACGGAAGAGGCGCATATCATTTTGAAATGGTAAATGAACTGATTGATGTTGCCAAAGAAAATGAGTTGGACTATGCGGTAGACATTTATCCTTTCTATGGTTCGGATACGGCAGCAGCCATGACGGCGGGAAGAGATGTGCGACACGCACTGATTGGCTCGGGGGTATATGCTTCTCACGGATATGAGAGAACCCACAGAGAGGGAGTTAAGAATACATTTGAATTGGCGTTACATTATGTAATATAAAAAAATTGATAAAAAAGCAATATATATAAAATTGTGAACAAAAATCGCATAGACGAAAAGGGTATGTTTTTTATATACTTGAATAAATAAAGACTAGAGAGGAGAAAGTTATGAGCAAAGAGAAATTGACCGGAAGAGTAACTATACCTACAGACGTTGACGTAGTGCCGGAAACACTGGAATTAGTAAAAAAATGGGGAGCAGACGCCATTCGTGACTGTGACGGTACAGACTATCCGGAAGAATTAAGAGATGTAGATGCGAAAGTATATTCAACATATTATACAACAAGAAAGGATAATGCTTGGGCAAAAGCAAATCCGGATGAAATTCAGCAGATGTATATTATGACATCTTTCCATACGGCAGTAGATACAGAATTATCTATTCATTTAATGGATCACTTATATCCTGATATGTTAAAAGTAAACTCTCACGATGACATTACAAGATGGTGGGAAGTAATTGACCGTACAACAGGAGAGGTTGTTCCTGTAACAGAATGGGATTACAGTGAAGAAACAGGAGATGTAACTATTCACGGAGCAAAACCATTCCACGATTACACAGTAAGTTTCCTTGCATACATTATGTGGGATCCTGTACATATGTACAATGCGGTTGTAAATGATTGGAAAGATGTAGAAAAACAGATTACATTTGACGTTCGCCAGCCTAAAACAAAAGAATTTACAATGAAACGTCTTCGCAAATATATTGAGGACAATCCACATATTGATGTTATCCGTTACACAACATTTTTCCACCAGTTCACATTAATTTTTGATGAAATGGCAAGAGAAAAATATGTAGACTGGTACGGATATTCAGCATCTGTAAGTCCATATATTTTAGAGCAGTTTGAAAAAGAAGTCGGATATAAATTCAGACCTGAGTTTATTATCGATCAGGGATATATGAACAACCAGTACCGTATTCCTTCTAAAGAATTCCGTGATTTTCAGGCATTCCAAAGAAGAGAAGTTGCTAAATTAGCAAAAGAAATGGTAGACCTTACACATGAACTCGGCAAAGAAGCAATGATGTTCTTAGGAGATCACTGGATTGGTATGGAACCGTTTATGGACGAGTTTAAAACAATCGGATTGGACGCAGTAGTAGGAAGTGTCGGAAACGGTTCTACATTACGTCTGATTAGTGATATTCCAAATGTAAAATATACAGAAGGACGTTTCCTTCCATATTTCTTCCCTGATACATTCCATGAGGGCGGAGATCCGGTGAAAGAAGCAAAAGTAAACTGGGTAACAGCACGCCGTGCTATTTTAAGAAAACCAATCGACAGAATTGGATACGGCGGATATTTGAAACTTGCACTTCAGTTCCCAGAGTTTATCGACTATGTAGAAAGCGTATGTGACGAATTCCGTACATTATACGAAAACATTAAAGGAACAACTCCTTACTGTGTAAAAACAGTTGCTGTATTAAACAGTTGGGGTAAAATGAGAGCATGGGGAAATCACATGGTTCACCACGCTTTATATCAGAAACAGAACTATTCTTATGCGGGAATTATCGAAGCACTTTCAGGTGCGCCGTTTGATGTGAAATTCATCAGTTTTGATGATATCAAAGAAAATCCTGCAATTTTAGATGATATTGATGTAGTTATCAATGTAGGTGACGCTTATACTGCACACAGCGGCGGAGCAAACTGGATTGATGAAACAGTTGTAACAGCCGTTAAGAAATTCATTTACAACGGTGGCGGATTTATCGGTGTAGGTGAACCGACTGCATACCAGTGGGAAGGACGTTTCTTCCAACTTGCAAACGCACTTGGTGTAGAAAAAGAAAATGGATTTAACTTAAACACAGATAAATACAACTGGGAAGAACATGACCACTTTATTAAAGAAGACTGTACAAAAGACATTGATTTCGGTGAAGGTGAAAAGAACATTTTCGCATTAGACGGAACAACTATTTTAAGACAGATTGATAAAGAAGTACAGTTGGCCGTAAACGAATTTGGAAACGGACGCTGCGTATATATCAGTGGTCTTCCATATAGTTTTGAAAACAGCAGACTTTTATACCGTTCAATCATTTGGTCTTCACATGATGAAGAAAACTTACACAAATGGTTTAGTTCAAACTTCAACGTAGAAGTACACGCATATGTGAAAAATGGTAAATACTGTGTAGTAAACAACACATATGAACCACAAAGCACAACTGTTTATAAGGGAGACGGAACAAGTTTCGACTTAGACTTAGATGCGAATGAAATTATTTGGTATGAAATCTAAATAAAATAAGAAAAGCATTATCGGACATGGTAACGTGTGCCGATAATGCTTTTTTTGTGACGAAACAGTGAACGGGGACGTAGTCAAATTGAAAAAGACTACGTCCCCGTTCACTGTTTCGTCACATTTAATTCTCCGCCAATGCCTTGACTGAAGAGACATATTCAGACGGAGTCATTCCCGTGATTTTCTTGAATTGTCTTGAAAAATAATGAATAGAAGAATATCCTAAAGATTCGGAAATCTGTGTGAAGTTCATAAAATCCGTACGCATCATCTGTTTGGCGGCATCAATTTTCATGTGAGAGAAATATTCGATTACGCCAAGTCCGGTTTTCTGTTGGAAAATTTTCTGCAGTTGGGAACGTCCCACCATATTTTCCTTACATAATTGGTCGATTGTCAGACGGCATTCCAAATGAGTTTCCATATAGTCTAAGACACGATTGAAAATCTCGGAACTCCCTTTTGAAGCAGTTGCTTTAGGTGGTGTAGGAGCATTTGCGTTTTGTGAACATCTGAGCAAATGCAGAAGAAAATGTTCCAACTCTATTCGGATTAATTGTTCTGCTCCGACCGGTTTTTCTTTTTTCTTTGTCATTTCTGTCAAATAGGGATCGTCCAATCGACAGTCAAACAACTGTTTTGCTTCTTTGATAATATCTCCTAAAAGTGTTTTCCCCAAATCGTCCACTGTCAAAATTTTCTCTTTGAAAAAGTCCATGGCGGGGCTGTTGCATGAAAAAGAAATGACAACAAGATTAGGTGCGGAACTTCCGGTTGCCTGCAAGCGATGAAATTCATTTGGTTTGTGAAATGCGACTTCCCGTTTTTTCAGACGGGTATGGATATTGTCCATATAAATATCGATTTCTCCTTTGTCTACAAATACAAATTCCCAAAAATCGTGAGATTCTCCCGCGAAGGAAAAATCACTCATATATTCAAAATAGTGTATAGTAAATACATTTTCAATCGAAATGGTATTTTCAAGATTTACACTTTTATAACTCATTTGTATGCCCTCCCATTTATTTGGCAAAGATAGAACGCTAACTTTCCATAGATTTTCTGTATTCGTTCGGAGATAGTCCGGTTTCTTTGCGGAATACCTGCGAAAAATAAGATTGTGATGAAAAACCGACTACAGAGGCAACTTTTGCAATAGGATAATTTGTCGTATCCAATAAATGCTTTGCTTCGGAAATACGCTTCTCAATTAGATAATTGATAGGAGAAATTCCTTTGTAATGCTTGAAAGCGTGTACGAGATAATATTTATTGAGATAAGTCAAATCACTTAGTGTCTGTAAAGTGATATCCTCCATAAAATGTTCATCTAAATATTGTTCGATAAAACGGCATTCTTTTGTAATTTTTTTTGTCGGTGCAACGGAAAGAGTTGTTTTTGTCTTACGCATAATGTTCCAAATCAGAATTTCCAAAAGGTTTTGGCATATAGATTCAAAATTTTCTCCTTTTGTCTGTACTTCATGCAGTAAAGTCTTCAAATAAAAATAAACTTCTTCTCTGTTGTGAAGAAAGTTATGAATGCTGTAGTCAAACTGCCCTTCCGTTTCAAATTGAAGACCGTTGATACCAAGTACAATATACTCCAAAGGCGTACCGTCTTTGCCGGCTTCGGTATGTGAAACATTTGGGTTTACAATAACTAAATCATTTTCTTTTACCGGAAAACTTTCGTTTTCGACGATAAAATTTCCCGATCCGTGTGTAACAAAAAATAATTCTGTAAAGTGGTGGGTATGCACGATGCTGTGCCAGTCTTTTCCGTAACGTGCTTCTGTAATGTATAAGAGACGAGCGTCAATTTTTTCTAAAGTTTTCTCCTCAAGTCGGTAGTTTTGATTGCTCATGTAGTACCCTCCTTTGTTACATCATTATATAAGGTTTTGGGTAAAAATTCAACAAAGGAATTGATAGATAAGTTCAAAAACTCCGCAGCCTATCATAACTGTAACAGGCTGTAACTTTGTCTTTCTCAAAAGAATAAGCGCTACAAGAAAAATCAATGTTCCGCGAATGCTAAAATCCGTTCCGGTTGGGAAAAAGACGGAGATTAAAATTGCAATTCCCGCTACAGCAATCATAGAAACAACGACAGGACGAAGTGTGCTTAAAATATTTTGCATAACGGTTACATTGCGGTACTTTATATAGATTTTTGCCAAAAGGGTGACGATAATGCAGGAGGGTAAAATACAGCCAACAGTGGCACATAACGCACCGAGAATCCCCCCGACCTGCGTTCCGACAAAAGTAGCGGAATTAATGGCAATCGGTCCCGGAGTCATTTCCGCAATCGTGACAAGATCGGTAAATTGTCCGATTGTGAGCCAGTGATATTTATCGACAACCTGTGCCTGTATAAGTGACATGGCGGCATATCCCCCGCCAAAACTGAATGCTCCGATTTGCAGATAACTAAGAAAAAGCTGCAGATAAATCATTATTGTTTCTCCTTTCTTGCATCTAATACTGTTTTGCATACGGAAAACAGTATGCAGACAAAAATAATAAAAATAATATTAATTTTAAAATAGTAATTGGCAATGAATGCACTTATCATAATAAAGATAGGAAGAAAATGTCTGCCTTTTACAACACCGTATCCCATATCCCATACAACCGAAACGATAACTGCACCTACTCCGGCACGCATACCTGTAAGTAAAGACTGAATAATCGGATTACTTTGAAATAGGGTGTAGAATCCCGAAATAATTGAGATAATAACGAAAGGTGGAATGATTGCACCGAGTATAGCCAATCCAACACCTGCCAGACCGCAAAGTTTGTAGCCGACTACGATTGCACCATTGACGGCAACAGCCCCCGGAGAGGATTGGGCGATAGAGATTAAATCCATCATTTCCGTTTCGTCAATCCAGTGAAGTTCGTCTACAAATTTATTTTTCATTAGGGAAACAATAATGTATCCGCCCCCGAAAGTAAATGTACTTAAATATAAAGTCGAGAAAAAGAGTTTCTTTAAAATTTGTTTTTTAGATAATTTTTGTTCCATATGTTTACAACCTCCTCACCCTCATAGTATAATCGGATAAAAAACATAATGCAAATAATATTATTATATATAAAAGATAAGTAAAATGATATAAGGAGAGGAAATGACACTTCGGCATTTAAGGATTTTTATTACGGTTTATCAAAAAGGGAGTATTACAAAAGCGGCGGAAGATTTACACATGACGCAGCCGGCAGTAAGCCTTGCGATTAAAGAGTTGGAAACTCACTATGAGATAAGACTTTTTGACCGTATAGGGAAGAGGATTTATAGTACGGAACAGGGTAGGTGGTTATATGAGTATGCGCTTCATATCGTTTCTCTGTTTGATGAAATGGAGGAAAGGGTAAAAACATGGAACGGTAAAGGAGGAGTGAGGATAGGTTCCAGTATCACAATAGGTAACTTTCTTCTGCCGAAACTTGTATGTGAATTTCAGAAGCAGTATCCGGACATAGAAGTAAATGTATTTATACATAATACGGATACGGTTGAACGGAAATTGCTGGACAATCAGATTGATTTTGCGTTGGTGGAGGGGAAAAACAATTATGAGCAGTTAAAAAGTGAACGTTTAATGGATGATCCGCTTTGTTTTATATGTGCACCGAACAGTGAATTGGCACAAAAAAAATGTGTGACGTTAAAGGAATTAGAAAAGTATCCCATGATTTTGAGAGAAAAGGGAAGCGCTGTCCGAGATGTGATCGATGAAAGTATGGGGTATTATCAGATGAATTATAAAGTATTATGGGAGAGCGTAAGTACACAGGCGATTACGCGTGCGGTTTCGCAGAATTTGGGGATTTCGATTCTTCCATATTTACTTGTGAAAGACGATTTGAAACAGAAAGTAATATCGCTCGTAGAAGTATCAGATTTCTCTATTTCAAGAGAATTTTCTATTATTTATCATAAGAAGAAATATTTTACTCCTATGGCAAAAGCATTTATGGAATTATGCCGCAAGGAAATTCCGGATAGGATATAGAAAAGAAGGTAAAAGATGAAATATGTATCGTTTTTAATTAAACCCGTATCATCGCTGTGCAATTTACATTGTCCGTATTGTTTTTATGAGGATGTCAGCAAAAGACGGGAAACGAAAAGTTATGGAAAAATGAATATGGATACTGTGGAAACACTTGTTTTACGGGCAGTAGAAGAAACAGAAGAAAATGGGGTTCTTGTGTTTGCTTTTCAGGGAGGAGAGCCGATGCTTGCCGGATTAGAGTATTATGAGGCGTTTGTGAAACTGGTAAAAAGGAAAAAGGGAAACAGACAGGTGCATTATGCTTTGCAGACAAACGGTACTTTAATTGATGAGGAATGGGCAAAATTTTTCCGTGCAGAAGCATTCCTTGTAGGTGTTTCCTTAGACGGGTATGAGTCCAATACAAATCGGTTTCGTGTGGATGAAAAAGGGAACGGAATGTATGCAAAGATTATGGAGGGAGTCCGTCAGTTAGAAAAATATAAGGTGGAATATAATATCCTATCGGTGATAACTTCTCAATTATCAAAACATGCAGAGGCTTATTACAAATTTTTGAAAGGTCATCATTTTTCTCATGTACAATGTATACCATGTCTTGGAGAATTGGGCGGGAAAACGAAATGGCAGTTAAAACCAGAAGAGTATGCCGAATTTTATAAAAAACTATACAGGCTTTGGCTCGAAGATTATTTGTCGGGCGAGTATAGAAGTATTACGCTGTTTGATAATCTGTTATTGATGTTGACCGACAGACCACCGCAGCAATGCGGAATGTTGGGATTTTGTACCGCACAACTTGTAGTGGAGGCAGACGGGAGTGTATATCCTTGTGATTTCTATGTGCTGGATCAGCATAAGTGTGGAAATATCAAAAAGAATACACTTGAAGAAATATTAAAAAGCGATGCAATGCTTCAATTTATAAAAGAAAAAAAGCAAATTTCTGAAATTTGTAAGACCTGTCCATTTTGGAAAATATGCAGAGGTGGTTGCAAGCGGCAAAATAGTACCTTTCTCATAGAAGATTGGTGTGGACACCGAGAATTTCTGACAGAAGCATACCCAACCTTGATTAGGATTGCAAAGAACATATGGGGCT